>TARA_R110002060_G_scaffold481_1_pt1 | contig 13725 bp, 19 predicted proteins | sample TARA_R110002060 | Tara Oceans TARA_R110002060 (sample SAMEA4397091) | marine metagenome | biome: Polar Biome; feature: [MES] marine water layer (ENVO:01000295) within the mesopelagic zone...; material: water (ENVO:00002006), including particulate matter (ENVO:01000060) such as...... | reverse complement strand
GTTTCTTCCCAAATACTTGGGTATACAAACATTTGATAATTCTGTAATGAATTTTTTACTTCTTCATTTGATTTGTACCCAATATAATTTACATTAGGAAGCTTTCTCGCCTGATCAAATAAGGGTTCATACGTAGCTTGATTAGCATCATGAAAACCTTTTCCATATATTTCTGTAGAAGAATAAACATCACATGTTATTAATGGATTTTTAACCAACTGCATAGCTCCTAGCAAAACAGATAAACCTCTCCAAGGAGTACATTGATGAACAATCTTAATAGGATCTCCTTGTTTGTAATCTAATTTTGATCTTGGAACGTCCTCCACTCCATTTTTAATTACAACACATTTGTCATGAGGAAGATTAAAATGTTGTCTAAATTTTTCGTAACTCCAATGAGTATTAAAAACATACCAATCATATTTATGATGATTATTTCTATCCTTAAACCATGGATATACATTAGGTTGATCATAGGAATTCTTTAACCAAATGATACTAGGTTTAGTAGAATCAAGAGGTCTTCCTTCTGGAACGGATAAATGTAGATCTATTTGTTTAACTAAACTTTGATCTACAAATTTATTAAAGTGGGCTAATTGTAATTCAGTTCCACCTTTAGGGTTTTGATTTATCATTTTTGCTCATCACTTTCTGAATAATTTCTAACCCTTTTGGAGATATTTGTACAGTACAATCTTCTACTATATCAGGTCCTTCTTTTTTTTCTTTATATATTTCTCCTGTCTTTGTATTTCTCCAAGTAATTGTCGTTGTACAATTAATCTTGGGTAGGTCTTCTATGTCTTTATCCATTCTGGTTCTCTCTGTTTATTAATGCATAAGATACAATTCCTTGTATTTCATCCTTTGTTGCACATGTCATTTTTAAAATATCGCTAGATTCTAAAACTAATGTTTGAGTTATTATATCAGTTGTAGAAGCAGCCGCAATACTTTGATTCCCTATTCTATAAGTCGCAACTGCACTTGTATCTGTAACTTGAGTAATCACAGATAAAGCTCCTGCGGATCCATTACTGGCTTGAATCTGTTTAATTAAAACAACAGATGTACTATTAGCAGTTAAAACTGAAACAGTATCTGTGGTATTTAAATTAAATCCCTGATTCTTGTATTGAATAGTCATGATATAAAATAATTATATGTGTCTTGTTCTTCCTTTAAATCATTTTGGAATGCAAAATTCAATTGGTTTTTTAAAGTATCTATAGCTTCTAAAATTTGTCTTTGATTTTCTACCTCATATTCTGATTGAGGTTCAGGAATATAAGCGGTTATCTTTGCCATAGAGATACAATACCTCCATCTTGCCATCCCCAACCGCTGTCTGTTCTACCTGTACCTCCTTTTTTTTGACCACCTGATTTAGCTTGTTGTGAACCACCGCCCATTCTAGATGCATCTAATCTTGCTTTGTTTTGACCGCCACCGGGACTATAATCAGCGTGAGCAATTCCTCTACCACCCTTTCCGCCAGGGTGATCACCTCCTTGGGTAGTTAACTCTGCTAATTTTTTAGGAGCTTGTGTTATTTTTTCTTGTTGTGATGTTTTAATAAGTCCAAGATCAGATGGAATAGATTTATGCATTAAACTTTTTGGTGTGTAGAATCCATATTTCTTTTGCATCATATCAGTCATCATGTTTACATAGGCTGCATTTTTTTTATTAGTGCTAGAATATGTTCCAGTAACCTCATCCCAAGTTAAAGTGTCATCTCCTAACTGCTCTTTGTATTTCGCTAAGGTTGATCCACCTAATGATGATTTTAATGAACCTGCTTTTTTATCTACATATTCTCCATAATTACCAAAAGCGGATCTTACATTAACTCCAAATGGATCTTTATGACCGCCTTGTTGATATTGTCCAGGGGTACGATAACCCATATTTTGTTGAGTAAAGATTTGATCACCTAAAGTCATTTTGTCATAATAATGATCTGGAAGTAGTTTTGATAATATTCCTGTTAGTCCAGGAATGTTAGGTCGGGTACCTTTTTGTTGGTCAACCATCATTTGTTCCCATGGAACTCCGCCTCCGAATTGTTTAGATAACCAACTAGGATTTTTTAGACTCTGTTGTCGGTTACGTAGGGCTGCCTCAAAGTCCATAACTCCTTGATCAGCCGGTACTCCATGTAATTCTGATCCTTCTCTGGGTGTGAACTTCCGAACCTCATCTTCTTCCACTTCTTCTTCTATGGGTTGAGTAACTGGAGGAGATATAGTTGCTGGTGGTGGAGGAAATATACCTGTAATACCAGGCATAGGTTGATTTAAGTAATCCGCTACATTCTGATCTAATCCAAATTGTGTTGTATAAGCCATTATCTTCTTCCGTCTGCTTGTGCGTCTAATCTTAGTGTTCCGTACCGCCAAGTTTCTCCAGTAGCATCGTTAGCGATATTAATGGAAACTAATCTTCCTCGGGCACGTGTATCTATCTTATCAGTAGTTGTGGTCACTGTAAAGGGTCCTAATGGAGAACTTACAGCTATGTCATCAGGATAAGAACTTACATATAAAGTCATTTTAGCATTACCTGTTAAATATTTAAAATCAGGAATAATCCGTCTAACAGCCATGAAATATTCTCCATCTCCTCTAAAATCAACCACTCCTGTGGATTGACCCATCATATTTCTTTTAGAGGTAATATCATAATCTCCAGAGCGTATATAGGCATCAATTGAAGTAGTGCCTGTACTATTTACTTGATCAGTTCCTGTTTCTTGAGCATAAAACATTGCTGCTCCATATTTACTAGTGAGTCCTAATATATCTGGAAAAACTGGTGTAGTCGTGGCCGCATAGTCAGTAGCATAAGGTGTGTCAAATACATTTGCATCAGTCCATGTAGTTCTATCTAAAGAACTTGTGGTCCATACATTTTCGCCATAATTAAAAGTTACACATCTATCAATTTGACTAGATCCGTCTTGAGCATAAAACCAATTTACTTCGGTATATAAACTATTATGCCCTGCATAAATAAGTTTATTGGCAACATAATTTATTCCTAAATTATCTCCATCTGTATTAAATACAAAATCTTCTACTAAACAAGGAACAGATTTAACAGTACCATCATATCTAAAAAATCCTCCTGAATTTCCCATCCAATATATAGCTCCATTAGCCGCTATTGCAGAACTCATTCCCATACATCCACAATTAGTTCCTACTTGTCTAATACTAAATGTAAAGGGAGGTCCCACGTATTGAGCTATATAAGCCGCTGTATCTGTAAGAATAAGGTTATAATCTTTACCTGCAATCGCTGCTCTAATTTCATTTCCTGCATCAAGTCTAAAAGTCCCTGCGGTATTAACAGCCGTAGGAGTATAAGAATTTAAATTTTCCTGATCAGAAAATCTTATAAACATTTTATCTTGAGTGGTCGGATCTCCAATTGTAGTTTCCGTTCCAATATGAAATAAATGTCTATCCCGATCAGATACTAATGTCATCATACTTGCTGTAGGATTAGAAGTAGTTACATAGTCAGTAGTTGATTGCGATGCTCTAATTGCTCTGGGACCCGATGCTCCTGCATTCCACGTAAAAGTTTTTCCATCTGAAATAGTTGCTACAAGAACTTGACCATAATTATCTAAAGACCAGTTTCCTGGATCCAGAGTCACGGTGCTAATTGTACGTTCAGTTCCCCATGTAGAGTCTCCCCATACATAAGTTCCCCATCCATAACCTTTAGTTTGAGTGGTAGGTCCTACCAGATAATAAGGATTAACAGTAGCTGCTCCTGCCGCTGTCATTCCTGTTCCAGTTTCTGCAGTCGATGCTGTAATAGTAAAAGAATCTGTTGCAACAGTTAAAATTTCATAAGCTTTTTCTAAAATACCTGCTGTGAGAGTTGAATCACCTGTCACTGAGACAGCTGATAATGTAATATATCTTCCTACTAATAAACCATGAGAGGCTTTATTAATAGTAATTGTAGTTCCCGCTCCACTACTTGTGGTTAGGGTGCAGCCTGTAATAGCTGTATCGAGTGGAGAAATATCATAAAAGGCACTTCCATAAAATAAAAATAAACCTTGACTTGTTCCTATAGCAGAATAACGCTCACCATCTAAACTCTGAAAAGTATGGGAAGCTCTAGCAACACCAGGTAGAGTGTGTTCACTAGCAGTCAATTGACTCCATCCCCCTATTTTTTCAGGAAGTCCATATCTAAATCTAACATAGTCACCATCAGTCCATTGACCTTCGGCTCCTGATTCTGTGGCTTGTTTGTTAAATCCGGGAACAAATTTAAGCTTTTGTAACATATAATATATGTTATATATGAGTTGTGAATATAATGAAAGTGAGAAATTATAGATGATAAAGACAGTGTTTATAGATAATTGGTTGGATAATGAGTTAGCAGAATATCTCTCTAGTTATTTCTATAAGGATATTCCTTACTACACCGATCATAAATCATTGCCTCATTATAAAACTTCTCATTTAATGGGAGTCGTTACTCCTACCCCAATGACAGGCTTTCTATTTAATAAGATTCAAAAAATTATGCCAGTTGACTTAATAAGAATGTATACAAATTTACAATATATTACTATGGATGGTAATTGGCATCCCGATATTTTTGATGGTTCAACCCATACTTTTTTATATATGCTTTCAAAAAATGTAGAAGGAGGAGAGTTTGAAATACAGAATGAAAAAAAATATGAATATAAATTTAATCGTCTAATCTGGTTTGATGCCCGTAAAATGCATAAAGGTTTAGCCCCTACTAATAATGTACCAAGAGTTACATTAGCTTTTAAAACAAAATTGATAGAGGAAAAATGAACATAGAAGACGCGATTGTAGAAATAACTCCTGAATTTCCAGAACCACTTTTAAGTAATTTAATAGAATATATAGATCATAAAGCTACAACTAAATTAAACACTATAGGTGGATTAAAACCTGAGATAAGAAATGTTTTAGGTTATAGTTTAAGAAAAGATCGTATATCAGATAAAGTTTATTTCAGGCATATTCAAGATTTTATAACTATTCAATATTCGCACTATATGGCAAAGTTTCCTGCAATTGATACCTCTAATATTAATCAAATTGATTTATTAAAATATGAACCCGGAGGAAAATATGAACCCCATCTTGACCATTCTTTTAAGACGCAAAGAACATTGAGCTGTATTATTAATTTAAATGAGGGGTATGACGGAGGGGATTTTATCTTTTATAAACAAAATTTTAAAGATGAGATTAAAAGAATTAAGTGTAAAAAAGGAACGATTATATTTTTTCCCAGTAATTTTTTGTATCCCCACAAAGTAGATTCTATAACAAAAGGAACTAGATATAGTATTGTGTCATGGTTAATATAAGAAAAAGTAAATACAAAGTAGTAAAAAACTTCTTCACTAAAGAAGAACTTAAACTATTACAGTTGTACTGCAGACACCAATTAGATAAACCATGGGTAACAGATGCTCAAACTTCTAGAAATATAACTCGTAATGTGACCCCTTATTGGTATGAAGATTCCTTAATGACTTCGTTATTAGAATTAAAACTTCCAAAGGTAGAAGAAGAGGTAAATTTAAAATTATTTAAAACATATGCTTTTTGGAGATACTATATTTATGGATCTGTTTTAGAGGATCATACCGATAGACCTTCCTGTGAAATTAGTGTTACATCTTGCATTCATAAAACAGGTAAGTGGCCCATTCATATGGGAGGGAAATGGATTGAGTTAGAGGAAGGTGATGCAGTCATTTATTTAGGATGTGAAATACCACATGGAAGAAAGAAGTTTAAATCTGATGGATGTGCCCAGGTCTTTTTTCATTATGTCGATCAAAAAGGTCCCTACACACAATATAGAGATGATACTCCTGCAAAGGAAGATCGTTAATTATGATTAAATTTACAACTCCACATCTAGCACAAAGTCATTCACATAGTTTGACCGTAACCTATCCAAGAGTTGTTCATATAACGTGTGGTAATTATCCGGTTGTAGAAGATCATCATAATTTTATTATGGCAATAAAAAAGAAAATAAGTGTAAAAGATTCATACGCATCTAATGTTAAAGGGGGAAAGACGGAATGGAACGCATTTTTACAAAATCCTTTATTTGTTAAGTTTATAAATTATTTAATTAATAAGCATCAATTATCAAACCCCGATACTTTTCAATACTTTTATGAAAGAAAAACTATTTATGATGCTTGGGGCAATGAATTAAAAAAAGGAGACTATGTGCAACTACACGAACATACTGCTACACATGGTATTTTATACTTAACCGAAGGTACTCCACTAATCGTACCGGAACTTAATATTGAAATAGATCCAAGACCTGGGGATTATTATATATTTCCACCTTGTATTCAACATTATGTTTCACCTCAAGAAGAGGAAAACTATAGATATAATATTGTTTTTAATATTAAAGACGATACAAACTGGGAAAAAAATAAAGTTGTGTATGAAAAATCAAAATGAGTTCGTTCACCGCTGAATCTATTAACTTAGATATTTCTTATAAGTGTACCCTCCAGTGTCCTTTTTGTGAAAGACAGAATAAAGACTTTAAAGATTATAAAGGTTTAATGAAAGATATGTCACTAGAACAGTTTAAAAAAATAGCCAACTCTAATCAACACATTGGATTCTGTGGCCAGATTAGTGATCCAATTTTTAATGTTAATTTTATAGAGATATTAAAATATTCTTATACAAATAAAAATGTTATATCGGTTAATACCGCAGCTAATCATCCCAAACAAAGCTGGTATAAAGATGCCTTTAAAGCTAATCCCGATGCTTCATGGTGCTTTGGTATTGATGGCTTGCCCTCTAAGGACAACCCACATCGTATAAATCAAAAGAGTATGTTGTTATTTAATACTATGATGTTGGGAAAATCTATGGGCATTGAGTGTCAATGGCAATGCATTATATTTTCTTTTAATGAAAAAGATGTGGAAAAGATACAAGAATTGGCAAAACAAATCGGAGTTAGCTTAAGGTTAATACTGTCTAATAGATTTAATGATAATACTTTAAGGCCTAGCAAAGGTTTATATATTGAAAAATATCATGATACAAAAAAAGAAGGCGAACTTAAACCTAAATGTTTACCCAAAGCTGAACTTGGTAATTCTGCCATGGGTTATTTATTACCATGTTGTTGGTTAGCAGAGGGAAACGTAGAGAAGAAATACCCTTTCTTATGCAATAAGAATACTCATTTAGATAATATAAATTCTGTTGAAGAATTATTGGATACCAAAGAATATAAAAATTTTTATAAAATATTAACAACAACCCCTGAAAGAGCACCTGATAAATGCTGGGAAAAATGTTCTTCTAAATCTGGAGAACATAAGAAATATATTTATCTATGAAAAATTCCGTACTCATCACTGGAGGATCAGGTTTTATTGGACGTCATTTATTAAATAAAATACGTGCCTTTAGTATAGATAAAATAGAAGGGGGAGAAATTGAAGCAGCTGAAAAGATGATTAAAGAAATTAATCCTGATATTGTTATTCATTTAGCGTCTCATTCAACAGTTAAAGAAGTGGAAAAAGACCCCATAGGGGCAGCAAATAGTATCATTAATAATGTGATAAATTTACTACAGTGGTGCAAAAATAGCACACAATTTATCTACTTTAGCAGCTCTATGGTTTATGGCGATTTTACAGATGGTGTAAAAGAAGATGCTTCATGTAACCCTAAAAACCTGTATGGGTTGATGAAAAAAACTGCAGAGGATTTTGTTAAATTACGCGCTAATAATTATACTATTATAAGACCCAGCGCTGTCTATGGTCCTAATGATAAACCTCAAAGAGTCATACCTACTTTTTTTAAACAAGCTTTAAGGGGAGATACATTAAAGGTAAATGGAAATAACTCTGCCGATTTTACTTATATTGACGATATAATCGCTGGAACTTTAAAAGTTATTAATAATGAAAAAGCTTATAATCAAACCTATAATATTACTTACGGACAATCACATACTTTAGAATATTTGGCCAAGACAATTGTTGAACTATGTAATAGTGCATCTTCAATAGAAATAGTTAAACCGGATAAGATATATCCACAACGCGGAAGTTTAAATATAGATAAAATAAAAGAGTTAGGATATCATCCTGAATATAATTTAGAAAGAGGATTAAAGAAAACATATGAATTATTTTGGACTCGATAGACTTTATAAAACACATAAAGAGTCATTAATTAAAATTGCTTCGGATGTTTGGGCTACAGGTAAAGTTTTACTTGGACCTAAACTAGAAGAACTAGAAACAAATTTAAAAGAACTTACCCAACGTAAGTATGCAATTGGAATAGGGAGCGCTACTGATGGAATTTTCTTTGCTTTAAAAGCTTATGGGATTGGTAAAGATCATAAAGTTATTTGTCCTGTTTTAAGCTACAGCGCAACCCGTGATGCTATTTTAAGAACAGGAGCTAGTGTTATTTTTGTTGATACAGATAAAAAAGGAAGATTAAATCTAAAGGACTTACCGAAGGCTGATGCTATTGTATATGTAAATCTATATGGCAATCCTCTAGATTATGACAAACTTAAATCTGGAACTCTTATTATTGAAGATGCTGCTCAATCTATGGGTGCTTTCTATAAAAATATTCCTTCTGGAAAACTAGGGGATATAAGTATTTTTAGTTTTGATCCAACCAAAAATCTACCATGTTTTAGCGGTGGAGGAATGGTGTTTACAGATGATGAAAAAATAGCCAAAAAAATTTTTAAGTATAGAAAAGGTTATTATAATTCTGTTTTACCTGAAGATCATGCCGCTCAATTAAATTATTTATTGGTACATTTTGCTTACTGGCAACATGAAAGAAAGCGGGTAGCACAAACTTATTTTGAACTATTACCTAAAGCAGATTTTATTAAACCGGATAATGATACCCTGGGTTCTTATCAAAAACTTATTATGATAACAGATAAAAGAAAGGAAGGTTTTAAAGTTCACTATAAAGAAACCTTAGATCCAACGGGTATATATCCTAATGCAGATCAACTTACGAAAACTGTTATGAGTCTGCCTATCCATCCTTTTTTAACTTATGATGAAATTAAAAATATATGCTTATCTATACAACAATAACTAGGACAGATTGCCCCTTTCCCGAACAAGAATATATTAATCCTAAATATAAATATATCTGTTTTCATAGTGTGGATGTTCCCAAAAGAAAAGGATGGGAATATATAAAAATTAAAAACGAAGTTTCTGATAGGTATACCTATTCTAAATATAAAATACTTTCTCATGAATTGTTTCAAGAAGACTGTCTTGTTATTGATGGAAAAAATATACTAACTAAAAATTTTTATAATAATTTTGAAAAAGAAATTCAAGATTATGATTCCGTTCTAGAGGCACATAATAATGTGGATTGTTTTTTTGATGAACTTATTGAATGGTTACTTTTTCCTGTGATTAATTATGAGAAAGCAGTTGAAATACTTAAGTTTCATATTGAACAAGGATATGATTTTAACATCAAAGAACCTGTATTAAGTAATTTTCATTATAGAAAATACACTCAAAAAACAATTAATCATAATAAACTATGGTGGGAATACTGGTTAAGAGAGCAAAAAAGAGATCAGTTATGGTGGTACTTATCTAGATATAAAGTTAATAATAAAGTTAATTGGGTTAAGGGATCCTTGGCTTACACACCCAAACATCAACCCATTCCTGAAAATCATGAGTGGAATACAAAAATTACCAACCTAAATAAAATACCTGAACTCGTTAAGCTTATAAAACAAAAAACAAATATAGATTATCAGGTTAAACAATGGCTGTTGGACCATAGAATCGTAGGGGATACTTTTTATGACTAAAATTCTTTTCCCATCATCCATGAAGTCATGATGTATTTTTCTCCTTTTAAAGGGGGATTACCTCTATGAAGATAGGGAAATCCAGCAGGCCAAATAACTATTCTCCCTGCTTTCGGAGCAACACGTATTTTTTGATGTAAAAATTCTGTTTCGCCTCCTTCCTCAACGTCATTTAAATAGATTGTCCAACCTAATACTCTTCTACACTCAGGAGTTCTACGTGCATCATATTCAACATGCCATACATGATAACCTTGACCAGGAATAGTTTTTTGAATTTTCATTTGAGTGTATTCAAAATCTTCATTCCCATGCAGCATCCTTTTGATGCCAGTCTGTTTTTCGTAATGTTTTAAAGCTATTTCAAAGTTAACAATTAAAGGCTTAACATCCTTCAGCCAAGTCTCTATCGAGTTTGCTTTTAAAAATAACTGCTCATCTTCTTTATCAGAAATATCCGCATCCTCATTGACAATTCTATTTATGGTTTGATTAAATTTATACTGATGCTTAAACATATCAATATTAGTTCTACAAAGCTCTTCACTTATATAGCCATCGTAAATACCTATAAAATTCTCTATCTTTATTTCCTTCATATAATTTCTATATGATAGTTTTATCGTGAAATGTAATTAAAGTCTAGGAAGAATAAGAAGTAGGGCGAGCGCCTAATCTTGATATTTTTTCACCTTCAGTCTCACCTTCAACATTGTTAGCATCCCAAGTCGCCTGTAATGCAGCTAAATGTGCTGTATCCCACTTAGTGATAAAATCTTGAATATCACCTAGACCTTCAGCTGAAAAACTACAATGAGGTGTAGAATCTCTATGCTCTACTTCATCTGCAGCGGTACTTGTGCCATGTTGAATCGCCCAAATATTTGAATATTTTGCTTGAGACCAAAAAGCATCATCATTGATTTTATAACCAGTGCCTGCTTCTGCACCTGTGTTTTTAATAATGTTTTTGTCATCAAATATTACTGTCCAATTTGCGTTTGTTGCCATTTTTTCTCCTAAGTCTTAATAACGTACATTAACGTTAAATATGGTTGTAGGACCGAACTTGCAGTCCCTGAAAAGTTTGCACTTAAAGTAAAGTTACTAGCACCACTAAAAGTGGCACTTAAATTATGGTCATGCGCTGAACCTGATCCTGTACTTGATGTGGTAACAGCACCACTCGGAGTAGTCTCAGCTCTCATACCATTTGATCCACCTTGGTTTTGTCCGGGTCCAGCTGGTCCAACAGTGTGAGTGTGAGCTGCTAATTGAGCTGTGGATAATGAAGTGTTAGCAACATTTCCACCAATATTACCAGTTACGTTTCCTGGAACGTTTCCAGGGACATTACCAGTTGCAGATACAGTATTTGCTCCACCAGTTGAAGCTAATGCTTTTGCTGGAGATTTTCCTACTGCTACATTATTTTGTAAATCTGGAAGATTGAAAGTTGTAGATCCATCTCCTGTGCCATAAGTTGTACTAATGACACCAAAAAGAGTGGCATAAGTTGTTCTAGAGACCGCTGCTCCAGCACATTCTAAGAAACCAGAAGGAGCCGAACCAGTTGACCATGGAAGAATTGTTCCTGTAGCCGTACCTTCAATACCTGTAAGGCTTGCTCCTGAAAAATCGTATTTAGTTGCTTCGTAATTTGACATAATCCATTATCTCCTATTTCTCTGTGTAAGTCCATCCGGTTGTTGCGTCTCCAGAAAAAACCAGTGTAAAACCGGCGCCTTGTGTATTAACTGTAAGGTCTGATGCTGCATTAGCTATGTTGGAACTATTTCTTCCCACAACTAAAGCGTTGCTATCGAAATCATATCCTTGATCAATAAAAGTAACTTCATCACCTATAGTTGGTGACGCTGGAAGTGTAATTGTAACACCTCCGCCGTTTGTATTAACTGCAAGTTTAGCGCCTGCCTGAATAGTTTCAGCCGCTGTGACAGCTCTCCATACTTTTAATTCTGACCCTTTATAAACATTTGTACCGTCTGACCATAATTGATAAGTGTGGCCTTCACATAAAAGAATTCCTGTACCAGAAGTAGTTTTGAATGTTAAAGTATATCCCGCGTGATTACATGTATCTTGAACGGTATATGATTTTTCAACTGAATCTGGAATAGTAACATTAACATTTGCCTCTAATGTTCCAGTTAATTTTATTACTTCATTTTTTCCATCAGAAACTGCACCATTAGTAAAAGTTAAGGCTCTACTCGCATCTGTTACATTAAATGCACCATAGCCTCCGATTGCTTGTTCTAAAATTAATAAGTTTGTATTAGTTATTTGTCCCCAAGTTCCTGAGTTTTCTCCAGTTGTTTGAACTGTTAATTTGAGACTTGCGGATGTTGAATTAGCCATTTTTTAATTCCTTATATCATCATTTTATAAAAATAAAGAGGTTGTGTCAACCACTCTAAGCAGCGACCTCCTGCCATCCTGGAGGATCTATTGGTGCTGAACCGGTATTTACGTCGTTCCAGATTAAAGGCCTAACAGAAGCTGCCTCAATAGTCAAGGCATTTCCAGTAAGTACTACAACGGCTTCTCCCGTAGAAGTTACACTATTAAGCGCCGCTGTCATTGCAATTCCTGTTACATCAATAAAGGAAACTGCGTCTGCAACAGCTGTTCCTAAACCAGCTGTCATTGCAATTCCTGTTAGACTTACAACTGCATGTGCTTCAACTGTTAAAGTACCTAAATTAGCGATCATAAATTCACCTATGATCATCGCATCAGGAGCTGGATCAACATTTCCTAATGTTACTTGAGCTACACTTAAAGTATTAGCAACTACAGTAGCACCAGCTGCAACAGTTAGGCTTCCTAATGAAGCACTCATAGCTATGCCGGTAACTGAAACTGTTTCGTATATTCCTTCAACGCCCCAATCAAATTTGCCCCATGTATATCTACCCCAACCAGTAGTATTAAAAGCGTCCACACTACCTAATCCCATACTCATTCCAATGCCCGAAAGCATTGCATCAGGACCTGCATCTACACTTCCCTGAGAGGAAGTCATAGCTATTCCGGTTGGTATTTGTATATTTGCCCCGTAGACAACTGGAGTGCCGAGAGCAAGAGTTGCTGTTTGATTTGCGTTTGATGAGTTGGTAGCGGTAGCGCCAGCTGTAATAGTTACACTAGCTAGTGTAGCTGTTAAAGCTATACCAGTAACTGTAAAAGCTACATCAGAGGAATCTCCCCAATCATTGTCGCCCCAATTAAGATCTGAATTCCATCCAACGTTTGCCATAGGAAGTTAACCTCCCTATTATCCTGATATTCTTAGGATAGCCGCCGTACTTGTTGGTGCTGGAAATTGAATTGTAAACGTACCCGCAGTGGATGTCTTATCACCACCAAAATCTAAAACACATACTGCTGCATTTGTTACTGCAGAAGATGTATTATAAAGTAAAGCTCCTCGAGATGTAATCGTCGCTCCTGTGAAAGAAAGATCTCCAAAATCACAACGTGCTACACCAGCTGTAATAGACGTGCCAGAATTTACTAACGCGCCGCCTCCTGCTGCATATGTTCCACTGTTGCCTACTTCGTTACTTGCTGAATAAGCGGTAGTAGTTGAGTTTAAAACTGCCGAGCTTGTATAAAGCGCCATTTTAAACTTATCACCACTTGAGGATGCAAAGTTTTGATCACCTTCTAAGAGTTGCTTTTTAAATGCGTTTGCAATTGCTTGTGTTATAGCCATTTTTTGTTCTCCTATTTTCCTATACGAGGAACACCACTTTGATATTCATCTCG
>TARA_R110002060_G_scaffold26378_4_pt1 | contig 13831 bp, 12 predicted proteins | sample TARA_R110002060 | Tara Oceans TARA_R110002060 (sample SAMEA4397091) | marine metagenome | biome: Polar Biome; feature: [MES] marine water layer (ENVO:01000295) within the mesopelagic zone...; material: water (ENVO:00002006), including particulate matter (ENVO:01000060) such as...... | reverse complement strand
CATAGCACGCAGTAGTGAAGCCTCGGTAAATTGCTTTGGAGGTTTGGTTTGCTTCTCTAAAAATAACGGTTCATGTGTCCCTCTTTCACCTTTTTTAAATGCAGGTAATATTCCAGATTCCTTAGTCGAAGAATTTGGAGTTTCAAAAACAACACGCCAACCTTTTTCTAAGATTTCTTTTCCTGTAGTTTTAAACTTTACTTTTTCAGCTTTTCCAATAACCGTCGTATTAGATACTTTACAATCTGGATAAAACACAGCAATAAAACGTCGTACAATAATATCGTAAACCTGTTGCTGATTGTATGGCAAATTCATTTGCTGCCCAGTTGGTATTATTGCGTGGTGATCTGTTACTTTACCATCATCGAAAACCTTTTTAGTTTTCTTTAACTTATTGCCCTGTAAAGGTGCTGTTAAAGCCGCATAATTGGTTATATTCTTTAGGATTCCAGGTGCTTTTGGGTATATATCGTTTGGCAAAAAGGTGGTGTCAACCCTAGGATATGTAACTACTTTTTGTTCGTATAGCTTTTGGACAATCTTTAAGGTTTCATCTGCAGAAAATCCAAATTTCGTATTACAATAGACTTGTAAACCTGTTAAATCAAAAAGCTTTGGTGCATATTCATTACCTGCCTTTTTTGCAATAGAAACTATTTCGAAATCGTGCTCTTTTACAATTTTAGCCAGCTTCTCTCCATCTTCAACTTTAAGAAAACGCCCTTCTTCGTAGCTAAATAAAGTATCGCGATAGAGGGTTTGCAGTTCCCAATAAGGTTGGGGTTTAAAGTTTTCTATCTCCTTAAACCGATTTACCAACATAGCTAATGTTGGTGTTTGCACACGACCAACGGATAATACTTGTTTGTAACCACCATGTTTTAAAGTGTACAAACGTGTTGCATTCATGCCCAATAACCAATCTCCAATAGCACGAGAAAAACCTGCGTAATATAAATTATCGTAATCTGTAGATGGTTTTAGGTTTTTGAAACCTTCTGTTATGGCTTCGGTTGTAAGCGAAGAGATCCAAAGCCTTTCAACCTTACCTTTGTAATTCGCTTGATTTAAAACCCAGCGTTGTATTAATTCCCCTTCTTGCCCAGCATCACCACAATTGATAACAACATCAGCTTTATCGAATAATTGTTTTATAATTTTAAACTGTTTTCGAATACCAGAATCTTTAGATACTTTGGTTTCAAAATGTTCTGGTAGCATTGGTAAATTGTTAAGATCCCAACTTTTCCAATGCGGTTTATAATCGTTTGGCTCCTTTAGCGTACAAAGATGCCCAAAAGTATACGTTACAGCATAACCATTGCCTTCATAATACCCATCACGTTTGGTGGTAGACCCCAGAACGGAAGCAATTTCTCTAGCTACAGATGGTTTTTCGGCAATACAGACTTTCATATTAGATATTGAAAATTTAAAAATTCTAAGTAAGGTTATAGACTTTATTGATGTTTGTTATCTTTTTAACCCCTTATTTCAACTTTGGTTTAATCAATAATTAATTCAACAATCGGGATAATAACAAATATCAACAAAATCATCCCAATGAGTATATTATTAAAACCATGGCCCATATTATCATAGTAATCAGAATTTTCTGGACCATATAAATATTGATTCCAAGTAAATTTCGGTTTTTTAAAAATAGTTCGCCAAATAGAACCTCATAACCATCTGGCTGAAGCTCCAAGAGAATTTAAAATTACTCTGGCAAACCATGATCCCATTTATATATTCACATTTAATCTTGTCTTCAAACCCGGAAATGGGATCCTTTCTTATTATTTTGATAATAGTTCGGCTTATTTATTTTCTAATTAGCTCATTTATCTGATTGTTCATTTGCTCCCATCACATCGGCCTCCTGTTCTACGCCCGCATCATCATTTACATCTATCTTAACTTTGGGCTGCGGTGTGGGTATTACCCGTCCCTGCTTTTGCTGGACAACATGCCAAGCCTCGTTAGGCAAGTGTTTTTCTTGTCCAGTAGCTAAATGAATCTCGGTCCCTTGAGCATACGCATGAGCATTTAATTGGACTGGGTTATTTGAGTTGTAATGTACTTTAACATCATCCATAGAGTAACCTGATAGATTCTCAATTCCTGATTTTAAATTATCAGATAAACCTGTATTGTTTTCTTTTTTCTGTATGTGAGGCTTATTAACATCATCATCTGCAACCGAATTGCTTTTATTATTTTGTTTTTTGTTAGTAGCCATAATTATCTTCTTCGTATATGGTATGTAGGAGTTGGATTATTAACTATAAATCTAAAATAGATTCAATCTTTTTATTCAAACTTTTCAATTACGACATACTGTTTTAACACATCTTTTAATAAAACGCTTATCACTTTACAATCTTAAGCTTATATTTTTGCAACAAACCAACAAGACTGTCGCTTGAGAAAATTGCACCAGTCATTTTATTATTTTCGGGGTCAATGCTAAAATTTGAAGCTGTGCTAAAATCTGTTTTTTCAAGATTCGTTCTCGAAAAAATAGTGCGATTTAAATCACATGAGTCAAAGGTTACTTTACTTAGGTCACAATCTGAAAATTCTGCTTCATTAAGTTTGCATGAAACAAAGAACTGCCCTACAAGTTTCATTTTATTAAAAATTGCATAACTGAGATTACAGTCAAAAAAAGATAGGTCCATTAAAAACGTATTGCACGTATTAAAAGCCACTCCCATAAGTTTGCAATGTGAAAACTTCACCTCTTTAAAGGTTGTATTTACAATGTTTGCATTACTTAAATTACATTCTATAAATTCACATTCCATGAATATCTGGTTATCCATATATCCTTCGGAAAAATTACATCCTTCAAATACGCAATTTTCATATTCTGCTCTAGGCAAACGAGTTCTAGTAAAATCTTCTCCTTTATAAGTTTTGTCAATAATTAGGGTATTCACTATGCCGTTTCTATTTTTTATTGGATAATATTAGTGCCGGAATTTCTAAACTTCTAAACGTCTCATTGTATGCTGCCATTTCTGTATTAATGAGGGTATTATGTTCTGTTTTAAACGTTCTCCATTGCGCTAAAAGGTCTTGTAATCTAATTTTGGCACCTGCTGTAACTTTTGGTTCTACAACATCTATGTATCCTCTTAAATTTAATAGTTGGGCGTTTAACTTATTTTCAAAATTGATTACATCTTGAAAAGTTTTTTGATTGGGTTGAATTAAATTCTCTTCCCAAGTTGTTATTCGTTTCATTAATATATCTCCTTGTTTTAATAGGGATTCAGCTTTTTCATTATCCTTTAAAAGTTTAGTATAATCCTTCAATTGTACTCTTGCCGAACGCATAGAATTTACTGAATTATGTATGTCAACCACAGTAGCTTCTATAGTTTTTAAAAGTTCCTGTTGCTCTGCATAATCGGCTAGGCTACTTTTTACTTTTGGGTTCGGTGAAATTTTCACGGTAGTTTCTGTGGTGTTTGTCCCTAAAGTTAGTTTTAAGGTATAATCTCCTGGACCTACTGTAGAACCATCATGACCACCAAGAACAAACACATTATCAACAGCTGGTAAACTCTCAGTTTTAAAATCCCAAGTAAATCGATTGTATCCTTTTTTAGAGGGTAATATGGCCGGTTTAGAAGGGCCTCCAGGCCATGATTTAAAGCCTTTCGGTTTCTGGTTGGTAATGGTACGGATGACTTCATCATCTTTCAATACTTCTAATTTGAGCTCTGTACTATCTTGTTTTTGGCTTAAGTAATAATCAAAAGTAACTCCACTTTTAGGATTACTTCCAAGTCCAGGAACCGGTTTTTCACTTGACCCACCCATAAACAAATAGGTGTCTTTGGGTTGAAAAATAGTTACTTCTTTTTTGAGTGTTTTTATATTTTGTAACGTAGCCAAATCATCCAAAATCCAAAATGCGCGACCAGCAGTGGCTGCAACTAAATCATTATCTTGAATGGTTAGGTCATTAATTGGAGTGATCGGCAGGTTTAATTGGAATGGCTCCCAATTTAAGCCATCATCCAAAGAGATAAAAAGACCTGTTTCTGTGCCTGCATAAAGTAAACCCTTTACCTTTTTGTCTTCACGAACAACACGGGTAAATGTGTTATCGCCAGTTATTCCATTGGTAATCTTTGTCCAAGTTGTTCCATAATCAGTGGTTTTGAAAATATAGTTGTCCAAATCCATCGACTTATACCGCATAAGTACAATATAGGTGGTTGCAGGGTCATGTGGAGATACTTCAATGCTATTAATAATACCTTCTTTAATGCCTGTTGGTGTAACGTTGGTCCAATTTACACCTCCGTCTTTTGTAATATATACCAAGCCATCATCGCTGCCGGACCAAAGAACACCTTCTTCATGTGGAGATTCGGTTAGGTAGGTAAGGGTGTTGTATATTTCGCCACCTGCAGCTTCGTTCGTAAATGGTCCTCCACCAAGTCCATGTTTGTCTTTTTCGTTTCGTGTTAAATCGGGACTAATAACAGACCAGCTATTTCCTTCGTCTGTAGATTTGAAAACTACATTACCACCATGGTAGATTGTTTTTCTGTTATGTGGTGAGGTAATAATTGGTGCGTTCCAGTTATAACGATATTTTGCATCTTCGGGTGAAATACTTAAACCAAGTTCTGGATATTCTTTGATAGGTTTAGATTCTTTGGTATTTGCATCCCACTTATCAATATTGCCTTGATATGTTCCACCATAAATTAATTGCGGGTTGTCTGGGTCAAAGGCCAAAAATGCACTTTCTCCACCAGCTACTGCATACCAATCTTTCCAATCGATTCCAGAATCATTGGTTCGAGAGGCTATGGCCACTGTAGAATTATCTTGCTGACCTCCATAAATAGTATAAGGAACTAAATTATCTGTAATAACCCTGTAAAATTGTGCTGTGTTTTGATTTTCTTGTGTACTCCAGCTTTTGCCTCCATTGTTAGAAACGTTAGAACCACCATCATTAGAATTAATCATACGCTGGTTGTTCAAAGGATCAATCCATAAATCGTGATTATCACCATGGGGAGTGGATAGTGGAGAAAAAGATTTACCCCCATCTATAGATTTGGTTACTGGAGCATTGAGTACGTAAACTATATTTTCGTTTTGTGTATCCGCAAAAATCTCCATGTAATACCAAGATCGCGTAATATTGATTCTGTCTTTATTAATTAATGTCCACTTCTTACCCGCGTCATCAGATCTATAGACACCTCCTTTTTCACCTTCAGCCTCAATTACAGCAAATACCCGCTCTGGGTTTGCTCTTGATACGGACACTCCAATTTTTCCCATTTCTTTTGGAAGTCCTTCGGTTAATTGATTCCAAGTATCACCACCATCGGTAGATTTATAGATGCCAGAATTTTTACCGCCAGATTCCATCGTCCAAGGAAAACGTCTATGTTGCCACATTGCAGCATATAGTATTGTTGGGTTGGTCATATCCATGGATAGGGCAGAAGCACCTGTGATATTGTCTATAAAAAGAACATTCTTCCAAGTTTCACCACCATCAATAGATTTATAAATACCACGTTGCGATGAAGGGCCATATTGTGCTCCTTGGGCAGAAATAAGAATAATATCGGGGTTAGTTGGGTCTATGATAACATCAGAAATATGTCTGGTTTTTCCCAGTCCCATATGTTTCCATGTTTTTCCTGCATCGGTAGATTTGTAAACACCATCACCCATAGAAGTCATTACCCCTCTAGCGGCATGCTCGCCCATACCGGCAATAACAATATTCGGATTACTTTCGGATACTGAAATGGCACCTACAGTCGCAGTTTTCAAGAATCCGTCAGAAATATTGTTCCATGTAATTCCGTCATCGGTAGTTTTCCAAATTCCACCACCAACAGTTCCCATATAATAGGTCATTGGTTGACCAACTACACCGGTTGATGCAACACTTCTACCGCCTCTAAACGGACCTATATTTCTCCATTTTAATCCTTGAAAAAGTGAATCTTCCAGTTTAATCGTTGGCTCGGTAACCTTATTTTTTCTACGTTGCGATTGTAGTGCTAGAGGATAAATAAGGATCAGTAGTAGTATAAGTTTGATGGTTTTCATATTGTGGTTGGTTTTTGACATTTTTATGTTGAAATCTTATTCTTGACCCCCATTACGCTTCGGGGTTCTTGGTGTTGGCCATTCTTCTTTTTCACCCGATCTAGGATTTATGCCCAAAACGGCTTTTTCGCGTGATGTTTTTTCAGGGTCTTCACACGCCATATAGGTAAGAATAGCCGTTAAAATTGCATTATTGCGAACATCATCGAAAACGATTTTATCATATGTATCCAAGTTAGTATGCCATGTATAGTTCCAATAATCCCAACTTAGGGAGCTTAATGAAAAAGCAGGTGCACCGGCTGCAACAAAGGAAGCGTAATCTGAACCGCCACGACCTGGTGAACCTGGGAAGGTTGTTTTAATTTCATTTTTATACGTTTCAGGAACAGCCTCTAACCAACGCCCTAAGTAATCATAGGCATGAAGAAAACCTTGTCCAGATAAATTCACCACACGCCCCGTACCATTATCTTGATTGAAAACAGCTTGTACTCCTTCAACAATTTCTGGATGATCTTGTACAAACGAACTAGAACCGTTCAATCCTTGTTCTTCACTTCCCCAATGCCCAATTAAGATGGTTCGTTTAGGGTTAGGATATACTTTTTTAAGAATACGGGCCGCTTCTAACATGGTGATAGTTCCCGTACCATTATCGGTTGCACCTGTTGCGCCATCCCAAGAATCGAAATGTGCCGATAGAATTACATACTCATCGGGGAATTCTGTTCCTGGTATGGTAGCGATAGTATTGAACGTGGGTACTATACCTAGGTCTTTTGATTCAGCTACAATTTTTATTTGCGGATTGGCTCCATGTTCAACCATTCTGTATAACATACCATAATCTTCTAACGATATATCCACTACTGGAATCTTTTCTGTTCCTGCACTGAATATTTTATTCGCTCCAAACCCTTCAGACCATCTTGATTGGGCGATACCTACGGCACCTGATTTTTCAAAAGCAGCGTTGATATTTCTACTGGTATACCCCGTATTACTAATATTCTGACGCCAAATTTTCTCTAGTGAATCTCGTTCAGACTTCATTTTTTCAAAAGATTCTTTGGTTGCATACTTTTCCCAGTTCTCATCTGGTCGACCAGTAGGTTGTAACATGCTTACCATAACAATTTTACCCTTTACTGAAGGAAGCCATTTTACAAAGGCTAAAGAATCGGCGAAGTTTGGTAGTGTGATTAGTGGAGCCGTAACTCCTTTTTTACTAGTACTTGGATTCCAAGCTAATTGTGTTGCGTGAAGTGAAGCAATTCTAGGTGATACCATGTCAACATGGGTGATGCCACGTTGCCAACCTTTCCAAGTACCCCATTGTTGGTTTTCGGCAGATATGCCCCATTTTTCATAGGTGTTTACAGCCCAATCATGAGCAGATTTCATTTCTGGGGTTCCTACTAATCTTGGTCCGTTCAAGTCCAATACTTCATAGGCAAGTTGTTCAAGCTGTGAATTTTCATTGCCTTCTTTTTCAATGGCCTCAATAAGGTCTTTTTGGGTTTGAGCAGTAATTATTGAACTGCAAAGTAAAAGTGATACAGCTAAAAGAGATAGTAGTTTTTTCATTAGAATATGTGCTTTGGTTTGACTGTTCTAAAATAGTAATTATAAGAGGAAGAAAGGTGTTTGTAAATCACTAGATTTCTGTAAAAATTCTACCAAATTTTCATTAATCAGATAATCCCATCCGGCTTCGCCACTTTCTCTTTTAAATTCAGGAATATCTTTAGGGTAAGGTTTAAGAACTTGACTTTTGAGTCTTAAACGAGTGGTATTATTTTCTTCTGTCATTTCAAAGATTGATTCGCTTGTACCTGAACATTCTTCAAAGTTCCAAGTATAAGTGATTTTTTTAAATGGAATTACCTCCGTGACTTTCCAAATATGGGTAAAATATCGTTCTGTGCTATGTACTATAAATCGGGTTTCAAAACCTATTTCGGGTTTAAAATCGGGTATATTTTCAAAGTACCATTTACGCATTTGGATAACATTGGTCAATGCTTGCCATACTTCTTTCACTGCTGCATCTAAACTAATTTCAATTCGTATGGGTTTATTATCATCCATTTAGTCAAGCTTCTTGTCCAAAGCCAAAATAGTTTTCAATAATACATTGGCGCCGTTCGCCATATCGGAAGCAGAAGTAAATTCATTTGGAGAATGACTAATGCCACCTTTGCTCGGAACGAATATCATTCCCGTAGGTGCAATTAGTGCCATGTCTTGAGCATCATGACCAGCACCACTGGGCATAGACTTATAGCTTAGTCCAAGCGAATTGATACTTTTTTCTATCTCGTTCTGAATAGAAGCATCCATAATTGCAGGATCGGCTGTTGTATCCAAAGGGAAAAACTTAATTTCTACACTCGATGCTTTATTAATCTCTAAAGCGCGCTTTTCAATTTCTTGATATACTTTTTCAATAACTTCAGAAGAAAGATCACGTATCTCTAAACTTGTCGTAACCTTGCCCGGAATCACATTTGGCGCACCGGGCTCAGCTGAAATTCTACCTACAGTAGCAACTTGTGCACCGTCAAAGCTATTGGCAACTTCGTTTACGGCAATAATAAACTGTGATGCCGCTAAAAGCGCATCTTTTCGTGCATTCATTGGTGTTGTGCCAGCATGGTTGGCAAAACCATTAAATTCAACATCCCACCATTTTAGCCCTACAATACCTTCAACGATGCCAATTTCCAATTTTTCCTTTTCCAATGTTCCTCCCTGTTCAATATGCAGTTCAAGAAAAGCCGCGATGTCTCCTTTTTTACGGGCTACTTCGGCTATTTTTGTGGTGTCCCCACCTAAACGCATGATTCCTTCCGCTACCGTATATCCGGTAGCATTTTTTATGGGGAAGGCTGTTTTGCTTAAATGACCCGCCATGGCCCTACTACCCATTACTGCCCCTTCTTCATTGGAGAAAATAATGACTTCCAAAGGATGTTTTGTTTTTATTTTCTGCTCAGTTAACACTTTAAGTACTTCCAAAGCCGCCATAGAACCTACGCATCCGTCATAATTACCGCCATTAGGTACGCGGTCTATGTGAGATCCAAACGAAATGTTTTTTTTTGTTTTGCCACTTCCTTTTCTAATTCCAATTACATTACCTGCAACATCTATTTGGGTGTCCAATCCCATTTCATTAAGTTGAGAAATAACCCATTGCCGTGCGGCTATATCAGCATCACTAAAAGCTACGCGTTCTGTTTCACCATTCTCTTGAATTCCGAATTGTGCCAAATCCATGATTCGTTTTTCCAATCGGTCTTTATTAACGGTAAGTTGTGCTTTCAGTACAAATGAAGTTAGTATAAGGCTAAAAGTGAGTATGTGCTTTTTGAAATGATTCATGCTAAAATTAGTTACGTTCCAATTCTTTTTGGTTAAATATGCAATGCTTCATAGGTGCTATGTCTCGTAAAATGGCCAACGTATTTTCTACGGTCATCGTGCACATTTTGGTATAGGTAGTATTTGTTAAACTGCCCAAATGAGCGGTGATTAAAACATTATCTAATTGTAAAAGTGGGTCGTTGATATCGGGCGGTTCTTGAGCTAAAACATCTGCAGCGAAACCTGCTATTTTGTTATTTCGCAAAGCACCGTACAATTCTTTTTGGTCAATAATTCCACCTCTTGCGGTGTTCACTAATAAAGCATTGGATTTCATTTTTGAAAATGCCGAAGAATTTAATAGATTCTCTGTTTTCGGTGTCAAGGGGAGATGTAGACTAATACTATCTGAAGTACTTAAAAGTGTGTCAAAGTCTAAAAAAGGGTAGGGGACGGTTTCCTTATTAGCACTCCAATAGACAACTTTCATCCCCAAAGCTGTTGCAATTTTCGCGACCTTTTTTCCAATATTCCCCATGCCGATAATCCCTAAGGTTTTACCGTGACTTTCATCACCAACATAGGTGCCTCTATCTGTCCAACGGTTTTCTTTTACCATGGTAATGGCAGAATAAAGATTTCGCTGTAACATTAATAAAAGGGCGATGGTATGTTCTGCGATGGTATCGGCGTTCGAATTAGGGGCGTTTACTACTTTGATATTTCTTTTAGAAGCTTCAGATACATCAATATTATCCAATCCTACGCCACATCTAGAAATTACTTGTAAGTGGGTAAGTTTATCCATTAAATCGGCACGAACTTGACCTTTACCCCTTGTGATAATTCCATCGATTCTTTCCTTTGAAATATGATGCTGTTGCATTGTTTCATCAAAACCTTTCAAAATCTGAATATCCTCAGCAGCTTCCAATAGTTGCATTGCTTCATCAGCAACGGTTTCTAATAAAAGTATGTTCTTAGTCATTAGATTTATGATAAAGGGTGGCGTCTTTAGATTTGTAACCACGGAAATCATTTCTTCCGGAGACATAAATTCCATCCTTGAACAATTCATCCTTAAATATTTTTGGGTCAATGTAGGCTCCAGGAACAGAAGATAACTCTACCAAATTTCCTGATGGGTCACGCACGAACATTTGAATGGCACCATCAGGTAGTTGACGAACTTTCCCCCATGGTTTTATATCAATTACACCTAATTCCTTCATCCGAAAGAAAATGGTGTTGATGTCATCTACCTGTACACAGATATGACCTCTAAAAGAATAGGTGTCTTCCCATTCGGTCAAATGCAATTGCTGCTCTTCATTAAATTTAAAGAACGCCGTTGGGTAATCGAATAGAAATGCAGGTATAGCTTCTAAACCCAACTCTTCTTCATAAAATTTACAAGCTTCTTCTAAATTGCTAACTACGAGTGCTACGTGATTTATATGTACTGCTTTTGCCATAATTTATTGTTTAAAGTCTTTTACAAAATCCCAATTAGGAGTAAGTCCCAATCCTGGTTTTTCAGGAGCGGTGAGCATACCTTCCTTGTCCACGGTTATATTTTCTTTCACCAGATCGTACATCATTGGGTTACCGCCTAAAGAAAATTCAATAACGTTTGCAGAAGGTGATGCAAAGGCAACTGAGAGACCCGCCATAAATGAAAATGCAGACCCCCAACAATGCGGAGCCAGTTCTAACTGATAGGTATGTGCCAAATGCGATACACGCATTGCTTCGGTGATACCTCCTATAATTGCGCAATCTGGTTGTAATACATCCAGTGCGCGTTCTGCGATCAAATCGCGTACATCAAAAGCGGTGTATTCACTTTCGCCTGCCGCAATGGGTATAAATGTGTTGGCGCGTATTTCTGCGGTCCCTATTTTGTTATCGGGACTTATAGGTTCTTCGAACCAATACACGTTGCAATCTTCCACACCTTTGGCGAACTGTTTGGCTTCAGGCACACTAAAAGTACCGTGTGCATCGGTCATTAATTTAATATGGTCCGGTAATGCTTCTCGTGCAGCCTTAACACGCTTAATACTTTCGGCAACGGTTTGGTCCATAATGCCAACACGCATTTTTACGCCACTGAATCCTTTTGATGTGTAGCTTACTAATTGTTCGCCAATAGCTTCTGCTTTTGCCCAACCACCACTGGCATAAGCGGGCATTTTATCGCGACAGCTGCCACCTAATAAGTCAACTACCGGTGCGCTTAAGGCTTTTCCTTTAATATCCCATAAAGCGGTATCGATACCACTCATGGCAGAAATCGTTAATCCTCTTCTACCTAAAATCGGAAACTTGCGTCCACGAGACAGCGAGTAATGGTCTCTTGTTCCATTATAGATATGTTCCCAAATACGAGATATGTTTCTGGCATCTTTACCTATTAATTGTGGCTTTAGTTCATTTTCAATGCAGCTTACAATTGAAGTGCACGAACCTGATGAACCAACAGCTGCTTTAGCTTCTCCAAATCCTTGAAGTCCGGTATCTGTGGTAACTACGACCAAAGTCATATCGAAATTCGTCAATAGACCATAATCGGAAAAATGTTGTTTCTCTTTTGGGATAGGACAGCGTAACCAGAACGCTTCTATGTTGGTTATTTTCATTTAATAAGGTCTTTTAAGGTATCGATTGATTTTTTGGTCAGCATGGTATAAAATTCATCGGTAACCGCAGAACTACCATGGTCCTCTAAAAACTTCTTTTGTTCGGCAGTTAGTCCTTCAGGATTGGTTTCAATTGAATTCGGATACGGATTCGCAGGTGTACGGTCTAATGGTGCGCAAAATTCTACTGAGAGGACTTTATCATATTCAATTTCTTTTAACGTACCAATAATTTTGGGCCAGTTGAGGTGCCCCATGCCAGGTGCCATTCGATTATTATCGGCAACGTGGAAATTCACCAAACGTTTGCCGACTTTTTTCATGGTATTGAACATATTTTCCTCTTCCAAGTTCATATGAAAAGTATCTAGACAAACTCCGCAGTTTGGGCCAACTGCTTCTGCCAATGCCAAAGCTTGTTCGCCCCGGTTAATAAAATAGGTTTCAAATCTGTTAATCGGTTCAATGCCTATTTTCAGTCCATGGTCTTCTGTGTATTTGTAAATTTCTTGAATCCCTTCAACCGCCCATTCCCATTCTTCGTCTGGCCTTGCATCGGGCACTATTTTACCTACGGTTGCGGGAACTAATGAAATAACAGAACCGCCTAGTTCATACACCATTTTAGCTACGTCCTTCACATATTGAATGGACATTTTTCGTTGAGCTGGATCTTTGGCCAATAAATTTCGCTGCTCAAGCATAAGGGTAACAGATCCCCAGCACTTAATGCCATAGAGGTCTAAAAGTAATTGTGCCTTTTGAGTGTCATAGCTCTCTGGGGCACCCTGTATTTCTATATGAGTATAATCTAATTTCTTAATTCTATTAAGCGTGTGTTCTAAAGATTCTGCACGCATCCAATTATGTATGGCTAATTCCATTTGTAAGTACTATTGTTCTGTTATCCAATAAATTCTATTTTTCTATGGGAGCCATCGCAAAATGGTTTGTTTTCAGAAACACCACAACGACAAAAACCGGTAGTACCTTCTTTTGTGACAATTTCGCCAGAGGCCAATTGAATTTGTAGGTTACCTTTAATTTTTAACGGACCATTATTTGCAACAATAATATCTGTAGTGCATTGGTCTTTTATTTGATTTTCTTCCATTTTTTCGTTTTTCATGTAATAGGTTAGTGCTCCAGAAGGGCATGCATTTATTTGTGACTTTAAAGCTGATGTATCGGTACTTTCAGGTGTAATCCAAGGTCGCTTGTTTGGGTCATAAACTTTAGGAAGCATATGAACACACACTTTCGAATGGATGCACTTTTTCGGTTTCCAAACCACAACAAGTTCACCGTTGGTATATTCTTTTATAATTTCTTTCTCCATATTTTATGCATCTATGTTTATTCCTTTCAAAACCAGCTTTTTCCATTCTGGATGCCTTTTTAAATAGAGCGCAACAAAAGGGCACAAAGGAATCAATATTAAATTCTGTTTTTCAATTTTCTCCAAAACTTTAAGGATCAAGGCAGAACCAACACCTTTTCCTTCCATGGATTTTGGCACTTCAGTATGGGTTAAATATATTTTATCCTGGGCTTTTATATATTCTATGTAGACAGGGTAAACATCGAAATTGGCTTCATATCTTTTTTTTGACTCATTGTCTACTAAATTGAAATCCATTGCCATTAAAAATTTAGAAGTTTTAAGGTAGGGAAAAAATACTTCTTTTGATAGATAAAGGGATTAT
>TARA_R110002060_G_scaffold68880_2_pt1 | contig 14134 bp, 12 predicted proteins | sample TARA_R110002060 | Tara Oceans TARA_R110002060 (sample SAMEA4397091) | marine metagenome | biome: Polar Biome; feature: [MES] marine water layer (ENVO:01000295) within the mesopelagic zone...; material: water (ENVO:00002006), including particulate matter (ENVO:01000060) such as...... | reverse complement strand
TAGCACCACTGAAAAATAGGATGAAATAAGTTTGCGCCGCTGATAATTTTCGAAAGAGTTTGCCATATAGCAGTTAAAATTGCAGTAAAAATAGCAAAGTAAAGTTAAATGAAACTTAAATTTTTAACCTGTTAACGTTTAAGGCTAAAGTGTCCTTTAAAATGTGATGTATCTGCCTTTATGTTAAACCAATAGTCGTCATCGGGCATTTGTTTTCCTTGAAATGAACCATCCCAATTTGCAGAATTTTTATTGCCGAACTTTAGTGGTTTTCCATAGCGATCATAAATAGAGAATGATACATTTGAGAAAATATCTAAACCATCAGGTTCAAAAAAGTCATTTGTGCCATCTCCATTAGGAGTAAAAAATTTAGGAATCACTAAGTGATAAAAATCTTGGGTCGCAACACCACAATCTGTCTTGTTCTGTACATAAATAGTATAAAAACCACCTGGTACTGCTTCAAAAATAGGGCTTTGTTGAAAAGAAAATCCATCAAGGGAATATTCGAAATCGCCCGAATTTGATAATGTTACAATAACTGATGGTCCGTCAGATGTAATGTTTTCAATTATTGCTAGGTCAATTTGTTCTATAAAAAAACGATGATTATTTGAACATCCGTAGGTATTGGTTACGGTTACCGAATATTCGCCAGGTTCTGTAATGTCTATTAATTTTGTTGTAGCACCAGTGTTCCACAAATAAGTTACATTGTCTACAGCGGCATTGATAGTCAGTGTTGTATTCTCACAATAAAAAGTATAGGTATCGTTTGGTACCGTTGGTAAAGGGTTAACATTTAAGGTTAATGCTGTTCTGGTTGTAGATGAACATTCTATTTCCGGTGAACTAGCTTCGGCGTAATAGGTGCCTGCAATAGTAGTTTCAAAACTGTTATTGGCTTCTAAAAGTAAATTACCGTCTGTAGGCGCATCATACCAATTTACAGTATATTCATTTTGAGTGGTTACGGATAATGCGCCAGATTCACCCTCGCAAATGGTAACATTACCATTGCTCGTCGGAGCATTAGGTATAGGTAAAACAATAATTTCAAAAATATCGGAAACCACATTGCATAAATCATTATTTACGTTAATGGGGTCTTCAGCTATTTTAACTCTAAAATATGTGGTTGAGTTAATTGATGGAGTAGAAAGTGTATTGCTTGTTTCATTAGCGATATCAATCCAGGTTTGTTGGTCTGTACTTTGTTGCCATTGGTAGGCGTGGGTGGCGAATATAGAATTGTCTGGCGTTGCAACAATTGTTCTAGATACGGCACCTTGATCTTCGCAAACGGTTAACCCATTTTCGTTGGTAGTGGTTGATACTATCACGTTATCTCCGCACGACTTAAATAGTATATCATCTATAGCTAGATCATTACCACAGCCACCATTACTGTTGTTTCTCATTTTTAGGATAACCGATGTTTGGCCAGGTTCTGTTTTAAACACCAAAGCGTATTGTTGCCATTCTACATTAGAATTTGCTATGATACTGCCGGTATCGCCTTGTGCCAGTAAATTGGTATCGGTTTCATCCCAAATTTGAAAACGTACGTTTATGGGTATACTGTTGCCTTCACAACTGTTTGCAGATTGTAAATTGATCAACCAAGATGAAAATTCATAAGAGGTGTTCTCGCACAGTCCCGATACCTGGCGTTGATAGAATTCACCTGCGGTGAAACTTGCGTTTACAATAAAAGATTTTCCATTGGTGTCACCAGGTGTGTGATCTTGAATGGATAACCAGTCGAAATAATTGGTAGTGCTAGATATGGTATAGTCACCGTCATTCGGCGTTCCGGTCGTAAAATTATAGGTTGTACTTCCGGCAGGCAAAGCGGGCCCATCTGTTGTGCCAGAGCCAAAATCTTCTAAAAAAATAGGGTCTCCAGAATTTCCTCCACAAAAACCTAATTGGGCATGCATAGATGTTATACTACAACTGGTAATGATTAGGGTAAATAGTAAAAATCTATAGCAAGTCAAGTTCACGTTATAAAGATATGTTTTTTAGTGAAAAGGTTTTTTAATATTGTTTTCAAGGTGATGGTCTATTCTAAGAATGGTAATTTTTTATTGAATGTATACTTCATTGGATCTAAAAATATCTGGACCCGGGCTTTGGTTTCCTACTATTTGGATTTATTTAGTTCCATTCGAAAATCAGGTGGATTATTGGTTGGCTATTAAGTTTTGGCTAGGGCTTTTGTGATGTTCCCTTTGAATTATTTAGTGTATGGTCTAAATGATTATAATGATGTTGATGCCGATGCGGTAAATGAAAGAAAAGGTAATTACTTATTTGGTGCTAAGGCTTCAAGGTCTCAACTAAACGGGGTCTTATTTAAGATAGCTATAGTACTGCTTCCTTTTGTGGTATTGTTTACGTTTTATCAGGGGTGAAAATGTTCCCTTTATTGTTGTTTATGATTGTTGTGAATATCCTGTACAACTTTAAACCATTTAGACTAAAAGAACGATCACCGTTTGAGATATTAATTCAAGTAGGTTATGTCGTGACCGTTTTCTTTTCGACCGAACTGAATTATTTAAATTCTCTTCCTTGGCAGGCACTTGTTTACTTGTGCTTATTTGCATTTCAGGCACATATAGCAGGGGAAATTATGGATATTGAACCAGATTTGGCATCTGGTAAGCGCACTACGGCAACTTTGGTCGGACGTAAAAACTCAAAATCAGTAATGCTAATTCTATTGATATTCGAATCTATTTTGGTTTGGTGCTGGTTCGAAGATCTTATTTTAGCATCGTTTCTTGGTCTTATCTCTGTATTTTTAGTTCTAGATATTTTTGTGCTTTTTAAGGATAAGCCATATTCCTTACCACAAATGAAATTGTTTGGATACCTCATTAATTTATCTGCATTGCTTTCTATGCTCTGGGTATTGTACAGTGGAAAATTATTGATGGCATAGTACTAGTGGTATCTGTAACGTTATTTTTTCCCCTTTAACAGAATAAACCTATTTTTGCGGCTTACAGAAAAGAAGTAACGATCATGCAATACAATTTCAACGAAATTGAGGCCAAATGGCAAAAATACTGGGCAGACAACCAAACATTTAAAGCAGAAAATGACTCTGATAAAGAGAAGTTTTATGTGTTGGATATGTTTCCTTATCCATCGGGAGCAGGGTTGCATGTTGGGCATCCGTTAGGGTATATTGCGAGTGATATATATGCACGGTATAAAAGGCATAAAGGATTTAATGTATTGCACCCGCAAGGGTATGATTCTTTTGGACTGCCCGCAGAACAATATGCGATACAAACAGGTCAGCATCCGGCAGTAACTACGGCAGCTAATATTAAGACCTATAGAAGGCAATTAGACCAATTGGGTTTCTCTTTCGATTGGAGCAGAGAGGTGCGTACTTCTAGTCCGGAGTATTATAAGTGGACGCAGTGGGTTTTTATTCAAATCTTTAATTCTTGGTATAATAAAGATTCGGATAAAGCAGAAGAGATAGAAACCCTGATAGCTAAATTTTCTAAGGATGGTAACGCCAATATAAATGCTGTTTGTGACGATGATATAGAAGATTTTACAGCTGATGAATGGAGGGCTTTTACTGATGTTAAAAAACAAGAAATACTTTTAAAATATAGATTAACATACCTGGCGGATACCGAAGTAAATTGGTGCCCGGCATTAGGAACCGTTTTGGCGAACGACGAAATTGTTAATGGTGTGTCCGAGCGAGGTGGACATCCGGTTGTTCGTAAAAAAATGACCCAGTGGAGCATGCGTATTTCTGCATATGCGCAACGTTTGTTAGATGGGTTGGCAAAGATTGATTGGCCACAACCATTAAAAGATTCGCAGACCAACTGGATAGGAAGGAGTGAGGGTGCATCTGTTACTTTCTTTACAGTTGAGAACTCATTTCCCATTGAGGTTTTTACAACCAGACCCGATACCATTTTCGGGGTGTCTTTTATGACCTTGGCGCCAGAACATGAATTGGTTTCGAAAATTACTACCTCGGACCAGAAAGCCGAAGTGGAAGCTTATATCGAAGCCACTGCAAAACGTTCCGAACGTGATCGTATGGCAGATGTAAAGACTATTTCCGGTGCTTTTACAGGTGCCTATGCAGAGCATCCGTTCACAAAAGAACCAGTTGCAATTTGGATTGGGGATTATGTCTTGGCCGGTTATGGTACAGGAGCGGTAATGTCGGTTCCATGTGGCGATCAGCGAGATTATGATTTTGCGAAACATTTCAATATTCCGATTCCGAATATTTTTGAAGGAGTTGATATTTCCGAAGAAGCATTTTCCGATAAGGATAAAACGGTGATTACCAATTCAGATTTTTTGAATGGATTACCGTATAAGAAAGCGGTAAAGCGAGCGATTTTTGAACTTGAAAAAATAGGACAAGGAGCGGGTAAAATCAATTACCGTTTGCGCGATGCCGTATTTAGTAGGCAGCGTTATTGGGGAGAACCTTTTCCAGTGTATTATGTGGATGGAATGCCTCAAATGATTGCAAACGAGCATTTACCTGTAGAGTTGCCTGAAGTTGAAAAATATTTACCAACAGAAACCGGCGAGCCTCCATTAGGGAATGCTGAGGTTTGGGCATGGGATACTGTCACTACTAAAGTTGTCAATAATAGCGAGATAAATAATACTACGGTATTTCCTTTGGAGTTGAATACTATGCCAGGTTGGGCAGGTAGTTCTCAATATTTTAACCGTTACATGGACCCGCATAATAGCGAAGAAATATTCTCTCAAAAGGCCATTAATTATTGGCAAGATGTGGATTTATATATAGGTGGTAGCGAGCACGCTACTGGGCATTTATTGTATTCTCGTTTTTGGCAGAAGTTCATGTTCGATAAAGGTTTGGTGCCTAAAGATGAATTTGCCAAGAAGTTGATTAATCAGGGGATGATCACGGGGACTAGTGCATTTGTTCATTTTGTAACAGCAAAGTTTGAAAATGAAAAACAATTTTTTATTGCAATAAATAAAAAGGACTTAAATAATGTCGATGCGGTAATAAAAAAATGGAGAAATACGGCCCCGGTAAATTCAAAAGCTTTTAAGTATGGTGCTTTAATTTCAACTCATGTTGATGTTTCATTGATTAATGCTTCGGATGAGTTAGATATAGAAGGATTTAAAAAGTGGAGGCCTGATTTTGAAGATTCTATCTTTATAAAGGATGATGGCGAAGTTTTTAAAGTTGTTCGCGAAGTCGAAAAAATGTCGAAGTCCAAATACAATGTGGTGAATCCTGATTCCATTTGTGAGGAATATGGGGCCGACAGTTTACGTTTGTACGAAATGTTCTTAGGTCCATTAGAGCAATCCAAACCTTGGAACACGGCAGGAATTACGGGCACACATTCTTTCTTAAAGAAATTATGGAGACAGTTCCATACAGGTGAAAATGCTTCGTTTATGGTTAGCGAAGAAGAGCCTTCAAAAGAATCATGGAAAACATTGCACAAAACAATTAAAAAAGTAGAAGAAGATATTGATAATTTCAGTTTCAATACTTCGGTATCTACTTTCATGATCTGTGTTAACGAACTTACTGCGCAGAAATGTGTCAGCAGAAAAGTGTTGGAGCCATTAGCCATTTTGGTTTCACCATATGCACCACATATTGCTGAAGAACTATGGAATAAACTAGGTCATACAAGGTCTATTGCTACGGCAACTTTTCCAACATTTGAAGAAAGGTATTTGGTAGAGAGTAGTAAAGAGTACCCTATTTCCTTCAATGGTAAAATGAAATTCACATTAGCGCTTTCGTTGGATTTATCTAAAGAGGAAATCGAAACTGCGGTAATGGCAAACGAAAAAACCCAACAACAATTACAAGGTCGTGAACCTAAAAAGATAATTGTCGTCCCTGGGAAAATTGTAAATATCGTAGGTTAAACATCTTTTTAATTACCTCATCACCAGCAAAGCGAATTTAACTGTAGGTTCTGTACGCGAATTCAACAGATTGCTTCGCATGCTTTAAATTTTCGTAAAAATCATGGGGTGTAGGATTGTTAAAAATAAAATATTATAAATTTACCCCTAAAAATATAGGGGTATAAAATAATATAAACATATTTTACGCTTCAAACCCCTACCTTTTATCGAATTAATGTTTGATATCAGCATAATTAGCTTCAATTTTGCAGGATAACATTAAATGATAACATCATGATCGTTGGTATTCCAAAAGAAATTAAGAATAATGAAAGCAGGGTAGGTATGACGCCAGCCGGAGTTTTCGAATTGGTAAAGAACAACCACAAAGTATATGTTCAGTCCGAAGCGGGTGAGGGAAGTGGTTTTTTTAATCAAGATTACCAACAGGCGGGAGCAATTATATTAGATACAATAGGTCAGGTTTATGCCATGAGTGAAATGATTGTGAAAGTAAAGGAGCCTATTGCTGAAGAATATGATTTAATACAGGAAGGGCAAATACTGTTTACGTATTTCCATTTTGCTTCAAGTGAGGTTTTGACCAAAGCAATGATAAAGCAAAAAGCGGTTTGTATAGCTTATGAAACAGTAGAAGATGAAGAAGGAACTTTACCACTTTTGACCCCTATGTCTGAAGTTGCGGGTAGAATGGCCATACAGCAAGGTGCAAAATACTTAGAAAAGCCGGCTAAGGGTCGTGGAGTACTTTTAGGTGGAGTACCTGGTGTAGCTCCAGGTAAAGTTTTAGTGTTGGGTGCTGGTGTTGTAGGTGTGCAAGCTGCAAAAATGGCAGCAGGTTTGGGTGCTCACGTTACTATTATGGATATTAATATGAAACGGTTACGTTACGTAAATGATGTAATGCCTCCACATGTTGTTACCGAATTCTCTAACGAGTTTAATATTAGAAGGCTTATTAAAACGCATGATTTAATTATCGGTGGTGTATTGTTAAAAGGTGCCAAGGCACCAAATTTAATTACCAGAGATATGTTAAAGGAAATGCGCCCTGGTACTGTGATAGTCGATGTTGCCGTAGATCAAGGTGGTTGTGTAGAAACTACTAGACCAACAACGCATGAAGATCCTATTTATATAATTGATGATGTAGTGCATTACTCAGTAGCTAATATGCCTGGTGCTGTACCTTATACCTCAACAATGGCATTAACAAATGTAACTTTGTCTTACGCACTAAAATTAGCGAACCTAGGTTGGGAGGCGGCTTGTGAGAAAGATGCATCATTAAAGAAAGGATTGAATATCGTTAAAGGCGAGGTAGTCTATCAAGAGATTATTGAAGCTTTCGGTTGGGAAGAGGTGATTGTATAAACGTACATTTTGTCAGTAAAATATACCCGCGAAGTCCTAAGGGATTTTGGCGGGGTTTTTGCTTTAATGAAAATAGATTTTCTTGAGAAAGCAAATCTTTAAGTATATTTAGTTGATTTAAAAAATTGAAATGTTATGATGGGATATTATATATTGATCGGCGCCATTGCTTTGGTGAGCTGGTTAGTAAGTAGCAAATTAAAAAGTAAGTTTAAGTTTTATTCCAAGGTGCATTTGCAAAATGGAATGAGCGGAGCTGAAGTTGCAGAAAAAATGCTTTCTGATCACGGTATTCGTGATGTAAAAGTAGTTTCTACTCCAGGGATGCTAACGGATCACTACAATCCGAAGAACAAAACAGTTAATTTAAGTGAAGGCGTATATAACCAAAGAAATGCTTCGGCGGCTGCTGTTGCTGCGCACGAATGTGGTCATGCGGTGCAACATGCCCAAGCTTATGAGTGGTTGGGTATGCGTTCTAAATTGGTGCCTATTGTTAGTGTAACTTCCGGTATGTCGATGTGGGTAGTTTTTGGAGGCTTGGTCTTAGGTGGAGCAGCTGGTATTGGTTTAGGATATTGGGTTGCGGTTGCAGGTCTTGTCATGATGGGTTTAGCTACATTGTTTAGTTTTATAACCTTACCTGTAGAGTATGATGCAAGTAACCGTGCTCTGGCATGGTTGAAGAATAAAAACGTTGTTACTCCACAAGAATATAAAGGTTCTGAAGATGCACTAAAATGGGCTGCACGTACCTATTTGGTTGCAGCAATTGGTTCTTTAGCGACATTAGTATATTGGGGTCTTCAAGTATTTGGAGGTAGGGATTAGTCTGATATTGGTTAAGAACTGAATGTAAAAAAAACCTGTTTTGTTTAAAGCAGGTTTTTTATTCTCAATTATATTTTTATGAAAAGAATTGAAACTGAAAGATTGTATTTAAAACGGGCGAAATTCGAGGATGCCCATTTTATTTATGAATTGTTAAATAGTGACAGTTGGTTAAAGTATATTGGGGATAAGAAAATAACAACTGAGAAAAAGGCAAAAGATTACATTCAAAAAACGTTACTTGAAGAGTATGATAAATACCGATTCGGACTGTTAACGGTTTCTTTAAAGGACGAAACTTCGATTGGCCTTTGTGGTTTTTTAAAAAGGGATTATCTAGAGGATGCTGATATAGGTTTTGCATTTTTACCGGAATTTGAAGGCATGGGATATGCATATGAAGCAGCAAATGCCATGATGCAATATGGCCAATCTGAATTAGGTTTAAAGCGGGTACTGGCAATTTGCATGGAAACTAATCAAAGATCGCTTCAATTGTTAAGTAAATTAGGTTTTAAGAAAATAGATACAATAAAACCAAATGAAGCTTCAGAAGAACTGCTTTTACTTTCTACTTAAATAGTAATTTGTCGGTCTATTTGCTGTGCTAAGGAAATAAAAGTTTCTGTTCTAGAAACGCCTTCGATCTGTTGAATTTCTTTGTTTAATACTTGCATTAGGTGTTCATTGTCCCTACATAAAACTTTAATTAAAATAGACCAATTACCAGTGGTGTAATGGCATTCTAAAACTTCAGGTATTTTTTCCAATTGTTTTACCGCCATAGGATTGCTCATCGCCTTATCTAAATAAATACCTATATAAGCCATAGTGGTGTATCCTAATGATTTAGGGTTTACAATGAATTTAGAGCCTGATAAAAGTCCAGATGCTTCCAATTTTCTTAAGCGTTGATGTATCGCAGCACCAGATATTCCAATACTTCGAGCAATTTCTAGAACAGGTTTTCGGGCATCCACCATTAAAAATCTCAAAATCTTTTTGTCAATTCCATCAATTTTAGCTAAGGAAGTGGGTGTTTTCATGTCTTATATCAATTTAAACATAAAAATACCTATTTGGTTTCAATGTGATAGTTAAAAAGGATTAGTTAATTACAGAATTAGGGTTGTATCCTAAATAAGGCACTTCGTATTCTTTAAAGTTGACACCGTATGTTTTTAATTCTTCAAGAATAGGTTCATATACCTCTTTGGAAATAGGAATTTGTACACCAGGGGTGGTGATTTTCCCATTTAATATTTTGAGTGCAGCCATCGCTACAGGTAATCCAACAGTTTTTGCCATTGCCGTAAAAGTTTGATTCTCACCTATGACAACTAACTTAGAGTCTATTTGTTTCTTTTCACCATTTAATTCGTATCCAAATTTATGGTACATGACAATCATATCCTTCTCTTCTGCTTTTAGTGTCCAGCTATCTTCTAGTATTTTCTGTAAAGCTTGGGCCGGTGTGGCATTTGGGATATTTATAAACTTGGTATTATCAAAGATATTCAGCTCCAATAATTTATCCCATCGAATATCATCTTGGTCTAATTTTAAATAGTGTCTAAGTTTTAATTCTACTGAATCGGTTGGTGAGTATGGTAAGAACAGGTTAATGAATTCTCGGTAACTCATCTTTTCAGAATTCTCAATGGTATAGGTGTCATCGGTTACTCCTAGCTGAATAAACATATTCCATGCCTTCGAAAAACCAACACGGCGCATCGTTCCTCTATATAAAGTTAGCGCATTTTGCAGACCGTAAGCTTCTCTATAGCCTAAAGAATCACGATTGGCATAACCTTCGAAACGGCCATAACCTTCAATTTCAAAAAACTCTGTACGCCTAAAAAGACGGTGATAAGGTATGTATTTATAAGTGCCTTCTTGAATAAATTTAGCGGTTCCACCCTGCCCGGCAAGAACAACATTTCTTGGGTTCCAAGTAAACTTATAATTCCAAAGGTTATCATCATGTTCCGGTGCAACCAATCCGCCACAAAATGATTCAAATAGCATTATTTTTCCGCCTTTATCTCGAATGTGATCAATTACCTGCATTGCACTCATATGGTCGAGACCCGGATCAAGACCGATTTCATTCATAAATACAAGTCCATTTTGCTTAACTTTTTCATCAAGAGCAAGTAACTCTGGGCTTATGTAAGAAGCTGTTACCAGGTGTTTTTTATTAACAACACAGTCTTCAGCTACTTTAATATGAAATCGTGCAGGCAGCATTGAAATAACAATGTCTGCATTTACAATAGCATTTGTTCTTTCCGTTTGGTTAAATATATCTAGCGCAATAACTGAGCAGTGTTTATGGTTGGCAAAAGCAGCTGGTATGCCTGATGGATTAATGTCACCAATCGTTATTTTTAATTTTTCTTCTTCCGCTTTCCCTAAAAGATAATCTAACAAGTATGAGGTAGACTTACCCGCACCTATAACAAGAATTTTTCGCATCATCCGATTTCAGTATTTTTGATTGGTAACAAAATACTAAGGTATTAAATTGTTATATTTATAAAGAAAGTTATGGAAAAAGTTATGAAAAAAACAATTTTGGCTACTGCATGCTTGTTCGGTATGTTGGCAGTTGTTCTTGGTGCTTTTGGCGCACACGGATTAAAAAATTTAGTCGATTTAGATGACGTTGCGACATTTGAAACAGGAGTTCGCTATCAAATGTATCATGCATTTTTTTTGTTTGTTCTTGCATTACTGCCCGATACCATTCTTAAATCAAAAAAGTCTATATATCTGTGTGTTGTAATAGGGGTGGTTTTATTTTCCTTTTCTATTTATATTTTGGCGTTGAACGATTTAATACAATTCGATTTTAAAGTTTTTGGCGTTGAACGATTTAATACAATTCGATTTTAAAGTTTTTGGCATTGTTACGCCAATAGGGGGTATTTTCTTATTAGCTGCTTGGGTGTTAATGTTTTTCGGAATTATAAAATCAGACGTTTTAAATTGAAGAAATTAGGTTAGCGCTAAGAAAGATGTATTTTCAACTCTTAATGATACACACACATGATTAAAATAAACTTATTGGGACTTGTTTTAGGTCCGGTTTCCTTCTTTTTAATTCTTTTCTTTTTTCATCCAGAAGGACTTTCTGAGCAAGCCAATGCCGTATTGGCATCAACAATTTGGATTGCTATTTGGTGGATAACGGAGGCAATTCCGATTGCGGTAACCGCATTACTTCCAATAGTGATATTTCCACTTTCTGGCGGATTGGATTTATCGGCTACTTCAGAGTCCTTCGGGCATAAATATGTGTTTCTTTATATGGGTGGCTTCATTATTGCCATAGCAATCGAAAAATGGAATCTACATCGTAGAATTGCCTTGAACATTATTAGTTTGATAGGTTCTGATGTTCGAAAAATAATTCTTGGTTTCATGGTAGCAACTGCATTTTTATCGATGTGGATATCGAATACGGCAACTGCTGTGATGATGCTTCCTATAGGTTTAGCTATTATTAAGCAGCTACAAGATAATCCTGATACTATAGAAGATGAAAATCAGACATTTGGTAAAGCCTTAATGCTGGCTATAGCTTATAGCGCATCTATTGGTGGTTTGGCAACGTTGATTGGTACACCGCCAAACTTAGTGTTGGCCGGTGTTATTTTAGATACCTATGGTTATGAAATAACGTTCATGCAATGGTTTATTTTTGGGTTACCAATCTCAATAATTTTAATATTTATCTGCTGGAAATATTTAACGAAATATGCCTTTACCTTCAAGCAAAAGACTTTTCCTGGTGGTAAGGAGGAGATAAAACGTTTATTATCAAAGCTTGGTAAAATTAGTTATGAAGAGAAAGTAGTGGCTTTTGTTTTTACGCTTACAGCCTTTTGTTGGATCACTAGGTCTTTTCTGCTTCAAAAGATATTACCAAGTCTAGACGATACCATTATTGCTATATTTTTTGCCATTGTTTTGTTTTTAATTCCTTCAAAGAAAAAAGGAGAACAATTGATAAATTGGGAAGAGGCCGTAAAAATGCCTTGGGGTATTATTTTACTTTTCGGTGGAGGTATGGCTTTAGCAAAAGGATTTGAAGAAAGCGGATTAGCATCATGGATAGGAAGTCAGATGACGTCCCTTGCCGGATTACCAATTTTGGTTCTTGTATTGGTTTTGATTGCTGCTGTTAATTTTTTGACCGAGATAACGTCAAATCTTGCAACAACCGCTATGTTGTTGCCGGTATTGGCGCCGATGGCGCTCACAATAAATGTGCATCCGTTTGTGTTAATGGTCGGTGCGGCAGTAGCGGCGTCATGTGCTTTTATGCTTCCAGTAGCTACTCCACCTAATGCTGTAGTTTTTGGTTCAGGTTATTTGAGAATTCCCGATATGGTAAGTAAAGGGTTCGTTATGAATTTAATATCTATATTTATACTAGTCTTTTTCGTATATTTTGTACTCCCAGAATTATGGGATATTACTATTGATAGTTTCCCGCAAAATCTGAACAAATGAAACTATTGCTTATTCCTGATAAATTTAAAGGCTCATTAACAAGCGAGGAAGTGTCTAAAGCTTTTATTTTAGGTGTGGCAAAAGCAGGAGTCAAATTTACTTCACACTATATTAGAGCCTCTGATGGTGGTGATGGTTTTATGAATGCGGTAGCCTATTATAAACCTTGTGTTTCAGTTCAGGTAATTAGTGAAAATCCATTGGGAAAACCAATACAATCTTACTACCTATATAGTCATGAAGCTAATTCGGCATTTATTGAATTAGCAAATGCGTCAGGTATGGAGCTGCTAACTCCTAAAGAACGAAACCCTATGTTGACAAGTACATTTGGTACAGGACTTCAAATAAAGGATGCAGTTCAAAAAGGTATTAAAAACGTTTATATAGGTTTAGGTGGAAGCGCTACTAACGATGGTGGAATTGGCATAGCACAAGCTTTAGGATATTCTTTTTTAGATAAAAATGGTAAGAAGTTAAAAGCCACTGGTGCCAGTTTAAGTCAAATTAAATCTATTGATGATGCAGATGTTTTAGAATGTTTAAAGCTGGTAAAGTTTTTTTCCATAAATGATGTTACCAATCCATTATTTGGTGAAAACGGTGCTGCGCATATTTATGCTGCGCAAAAGGGTGCATCAAAACACATGATCGATGAATTAGACCTTGGGCTAATAAATTTAAATAAGGTAGTAACAGATACTTATAATCTTGAAAATGCTAAGCTACCAGGTTCAGGTGCAGCAGGAGGTGTAGCTTATGGACTTAAAACTTTTCTTGGGGCAAATTATTTTAGTGGGATAGATTTTGTTTTAGAGCTTTCGGGGGTAAATGATTTATTGAGTAAAGAGCGTTTTGATTACTTAATTACGGGAGAAGGTAAAATTGATGAGCAGACCCTGAATGGAAAGTTGATTAAAGGAGTAGTTGCCTTGGGTGTTCGTGAAAATATTCCGGTAATTGCTGTTTGTGGAAAGCTTTCGATAGAAAAAGAGCAACTAAAAAAACATGGTGTTTTTGATGTATTTGAAATACAAGATTCTACGAAAGACCTTACTTATAATATGAAGCATGCTGCAGGATTATTGACTGCTAAAACGACCGAATATTTTAAATTATTGAAAAAATAAAGTCCCTATTTTAAATAATAAATTTTATCCATTTCTTAAAAAATGGAATCAAAATCAATAATAATTCACCAATAGGGTGATATTGTTTATTATTATGCAATAAAACAAATAAACTATCTACGAATACATTTCCTTTTTAGTGTTTCTTTCATTGAATTCGTATTTCGACGGGAATTAGGTTTAATTAAGCTTTGAAAACCAAGGGTTCATCTTTTATTTTTTTAGTTTTACTTCATTAAATTCTCAAAAGCATGAAAAGCTCAACAACAAATACGAATACAATATCCTTAAAAAAATATGGGATAAAACATTCTAATTTTCATTACCAG
>TARA_R110002060_G_scaffold27131_1_pt1 | contig 14153 bp, 11 predicted proteins | sample TARA_R110002060 | Tara Oceans TARA_R110002060 (sample SAMEA4397091) | marine metagenome | biome: Polar Biome; feature: [MES] marine water layer (ENVO:01000295) within the mesopelagic zone...; material: water (ENVO:00002006), including particulate matter (ENVO:01000060) such as...... | reverse complement strand
AGAAACAGCCCTGGTAGACCAATAATTGATAAGTTTATTAAAACACTGTTTTTATCGATTTTGCCAATACTATAAATATGGATTCTTCCCTTTCAAAAAATCAAAAAACCTATATTCACATAGCCCAAAATTTTTTGATGCAATTGAGAGGGCAATTCCCTATTACCCAAGCAACACAAATCATAAAGTTGCGAAAAGCTTCAGATTTTGCGGATATATTAAATATTCATGTAAATCACTTGAATCGGGCCATCAAACTATATACGGGTAAAACGACTACCCAAAATATTAACGAATGTTTTATTAAGGAATCAAAAGGACTGCTCAAAAGTACCGACTGGCCAATTACTGCCATAGCTATGGTCTTTGGTTTTAGGGAAGCAAATCATTTCAGTGCTTTTTTCAAAAAACATGGAGGTTATACGCCAACAAATTACAGGACATTAAAGATCAAAAAATAATGGTAACCCGTTTGATATTTATTATTTTCTTGGTATCGCGATTATGTAGTGCCCAAGGGTCCGTGGATGAATCGAGCAACATATTAATCGTCTATTTATCAAGAACGAATAACACTAAAGTTGTGGCCGAAATGATACATGAAAAAGTGGGAGGTGATCTAGTGGCATTGGAATTAAAAAATCCCTATCCCGAAAACTATAAGTCCATTGTGGCACAAGTGGCGGAAGAAAATCGTACCGGCTTTCTTCCGCCCCTGAAAACACAAGTGGATATGGTCAAATATGATACAGTTTTTGTAGGATTCCCTACATGGGGAATGCAATTGCCACCTCCCATAAAAAGTTTTTTAACCCAGTATGATTTTAAAAACAAAACGATAATTCCTTTCAATACTAACGCTGGTTATGGAATTGGCAGTAGCTTTCAAAAAGTAAAATATCTTTGCGATAATTGCAACATTTTAGAAGGATTTTCTGTAACGGGAGGTAAAGAGCGAGATGGAATTTATTTGGCGATAAAAGGGAACCGAAAAGTAGAAGTTAAGGAATTACTTATGGAATGGCTTGAAAATCTTAAGCCCTTGACTCTCAAAAACTAAAAATAGGCAGGATTTTGGCAAAGTAAGTTATAAACTGTTTGAATTTTGTAGTCTAGATCTAAAATAATAACTATATTTTTAAGTAAATCTTTCGAAAATGGCAATATTCAACTTAAATATCAATGGAACACAACACGAAGTGGACGTTGATCCAAATACACCAATGCTATGGGTACTGCGTGACCACATAAACTTGGTGGGTACAAAATACGGTTGCGGTATTGCCCAATGTGGAGCCTGCACAGTACATTTAGAAGACAATGCAGTACGCTCTTGTCAGTTACCGGTTTCGGCTGTAGGCGAACAACAAATAACAACCATCGAGGGTCTTTCTGAAAATGGTGATCATCCGGTGCAAGAGGCCTGGTTAGAAATAGATGTGCCTCAATGCGGATATTGTCAGGCAGGGCAGATTATGTCAGCTTCCGCATTATTAAAAAGAAACCCGAGTCCATCGGACTCGGAAATTGAAAGTGCCATGAACGGAAATATTTGTCGATGTGGTACCTATACACGAATTAAGAAAGCCGTTAAAATGGCAGCCAATGTTAACCAAAACAAGTAATAGTCATGACTCATATAAAAACAAAATTAGGAAGACGCGCTTTTATTAAGAATACCAGTTTTGCAGGTGGAGGACTTGTGCTTGGGTTTAGTTGGTTAAATTCATGTAAACCAAAAGTAGCCGAGGCACTGGCTATAGAAATAGAAATGCCGAAAGAATGGTATGAAATCAATGGATATTTAAAAATTGGGGATAACGGGGTGGTTACCATAATGTCGCCCAATCCCGAAATTGGCCAGAACGTTAAGACATCCATGCCCATGATCGTGGCAGATGAATTGGAGGTTGATTGGAAGAATGTAGTAGTTGAACAAGCTCCGCTCAATACCGGCCTTTATAGTTGGCAGGTTGCAGGTGGTAGTAGGTCGATCAGTAGTTCTTGGGAAAACCTTCGTATGGCGGGTGCTACCGCTCGCCAAATGCTAAAAGAGGCAGCTGCTAAGGCTTGGCAAGTACCTGTTGAAGAAATTACCGCAGTAGCTGGGGTTCTAGCTCATGAAGCAAGTGGAAATTCTGCTGGCTACGGCGAAATGGCATCAGCAGCATCTGAAATAGAAGTGCCCGAAGAAGTAAAATTGAAGGAAATATCTGATTTCTCCATTATAGGGACCTCCCGAAAGAATGTAGATGGTAAAAAAATAGTTACAGGTAAACCTTTATTTGGATTGGACGTTCAACGCGAAGGAATGTTGATTGCATCGTTAGTACATCCACCAGCCTTTGGCATGAAACTAAAGTCCTTTGATGGGGAAACTGCTAAACAAATGCCTGGTATACGTGATGTTTTTTCCATAAAACTATATGATGACGAATACAAAAAAAATGCTTTCCACTTTACTGCCTATAATGAATTGGTCGTAGTTGTAGGAGACAGTACTTGGCAAGTATTTCAAGCTAAAAAAGCTTTGAATATCAAGTGGGAAAATAATAAGGATATTACGGAGACCATGACCATGTTCGGTAACGAAATGAAAGTTACGTACCCGGCCGGAATGGAAGATTCTGAAACCCACACCGCTAAATTAAAGGAACTGATCAGTCGCAATGCCAAAGTAGCGCGTAAAGATGGTAATCCTGAAGCTGCTTTTAAAAATGCAGCTAAAATAATTGAGAGAAGCTATAGTTGTCCTTTCTTGGCACACAATACCATGGAACCCATGAATTTCTTTGCCAATGTTACAGAGAATCATGCAGAGTTACTCGGTCCTACCCAAACGCCAGAATGGATGGAGACTGCGGTTTCAGAAGTTTTGGGACTTCCATTGGAAAAAATAGATATTCAAATGACACGCCAAGGAGGTGGGTTTGGGCGAAGGTTATATGGTCATTTTATGGTAGAGGTAGCCGCTATTTCGAAACGCATGAAGGCTCCCGTAAAATTGGTATATAGTCGTGAAGATGATATGACCCAAGGTATTTATCGCCCTGCATATTATGCGACGTATAGGGCTGCCTTTGATGTAGATAATAATCTAACTGCCTTTCATGTAAAAGCTGGTGGTATACCAGAGAGCCCACTTTTTGCAAATCGTTTTCCTGCAGGTGCTATTGATAATTATTTGGCAGAGGATTTTACTGTTGAATCGAATATTACAACCGGAGCATTTCGTGCGCCGAGATCTAATTTTATAGCAGGTGCAGAACAATCCTTTTTAGATGAGGTGGCCGAGGAAATGGGCAAAGACCCTATCGATTTTAGATTGGAACTATTGAAACGTGCTCAGGAAAATCCAGTAGGAGAAAAAGAATCCAACGATTATGATGCAGCCCGTTATGCTGGGGTTTTAGAATTGGTGCGTGAAAAATCGAATTGGAAACAAACAGAAACTGGTGTACATAGAGGCGTTTCAGCCTATTTCTGTCATCAAAGTTATGTAGCCCAGGTTTTGGATATTGTTATGGAAAACAATAAACCTATTGTTCAAAAAGTTACGGCTGCAATCGATTGTGGTATAGTAGTGAATCCTGATGCTGCCTCCAATTTATCCGAAGGAGGAGCGATAGACGGAATTGGGCATGCAATGTACAGTGGGCTAACTTTTAAAGATGGAATGCCCCAACAAAGTAATTATGATAGTTACCGATTAATTAGACATAAGGAGGCTCCAAAATCTATAGAAACACATTTCGTGCAAAGCGATATTGATCCTACAGGAATGGGAGAACCGCCTTTTCCTCCTATAATGGGAGCTTTGGCAAATGCTTTATATAAAGCTACAGGACAAAGACATTACCATCAGCCATTTATTACGGAAAAACAAGTGGTAGGTTAAGGTATAATCCACCTGATAACAAAAAATGATATTTATTAAAACTTTAAATTAAATTATATAATGGCAACATTCAACATAAACATAAACGGAGCGGAACACAAAGTAGATGTTGATCCAAACACCCCAATTTTATGGGTGTTACGTGATCATGTAAACTTGGTGGGTACCAAATACGGTTGTGGTATAGCCCAATGCGGTGCATGTACCGTACACTTAGGAGATAATGCAGTACGTTCTTGTCAGTTACCTGTTTCAGCGGTAGGTGAACAACAAATAACCACGATTGAAGGACTTTCGGAGAATGGTAACCATCCAGTGCAAAAGGCTTGGTTGGAAATAGACGTACCTCAATGTGGGTATTGCCAGGCAGGACAGATCATGTCAGCTTCCGCCTTGTTGAAAAGAAACCCAAATCCTTCGGATTCGGAAATTGAAAGCGCCATGAACGGAAACATCTGTAGATGTGGCACCTACACTCGTATTAAAAAAGCAATAAAAACAGCTGCTAGAACAGAAAATGTTTAATAAAAATAAACAAAAATGTCAAAGATAAAGACACAGATTGGTCGTCGCGCTTTTATAAGAAATACTAGTCTTGCCGGAGGTGGTCTGGTACTTGGTTTTAGTTGGTTCAATTCATGTAAACCTAATAAGGCAAAGGAAATAGCAGCCATTGAAATGCCAAAGGAATGGTTTGATATCAATGCCTATCTAAAAATTGGTGACAATGGATTGGTGACCATCCAATGCCCAAACCCGGAATTTGGTCAAGGGGTAATGACGTCAATGCCCATGATTTTGGCTGAGGAATTGGATATTGCATGGAAAGATGTACTAGTTGAACAAGCACCTTTTAATGCAGAATTGTACGGAAGACAATTTACTGGAGGTAGCCAGGGTATCCGTTCCAGATGGAATGGATTGCGCATGGCAGGTGCCACAGCAAAACAAATGCTTAAGGAAGCGGCTGCAAAAGCTTGGCAAGTTCCTGTAAGTGAAATTACCACTTCGGAAGGAGTTTTAAGCCATGAGGCTTCGGGCAAGTCGGCCGGATATGGGGAAATGGCAGCTGTGGCCGCACAAATTCCTGTTCCAGAAGAAGTACTTTTAAAAGAAGTAAAGGACTTTAAGATTATAAGTCAATCCAAGAAGAATGTCGACGGTAATAAGATTGTTACGGGAAAACCTCTTTTTGGTGTAGATTATCAATTTGAAGGAGCTTTGATTGCCATGGCTACTCATCCTCCTGCATTTGGCATGAAATTAAAATCTTTTGACGCATCTTCCATAAAAAGTATGCCCGGAATTGTTGATGTATTTGATATAACTACCTATAATGAGGGTTACGAACAAGCCTATTTTGATACCAACACTTTTCCAAATTTGGTGGTTATCGTAGGTAAAACCACTTGGGAAGTAATGAACGCCAAAAAGGCTTTACAAGTAGAATGGGAGCCAATTTCGGATAGTACGTTTACGATGAACATGTTTGGTAATAAAAGAGAAGTACAAATTCCTAGCGGACTTGAAAGTACTACGGTTCATTATGCAAGAATGGAAGAATTATCCGCTAAACCTGGTAAACAAGTACGTAAGGATGGTAATCCAGAAGCTTTTTTTAAAAATGCGGCAAAGGTTATTGAACGTTCGTATAGTTGTCCCTTTTTGGCACATAATTGTATGGAACCTATGAACTTTTTTGCCAATGTAACCGAAGACTCGGCAAAATTGGCAGGACCACTACAGGCACCTGGTTTTATTGAAGGTACGTTGGCGGCCAGATTAGGATTGCCAGCGGAAAAAATAGAAATTGAAATGACCCGGATGGGAGGAGGATTTGGTCGTAGGGCCTATGCGCACTATGCCGTAGAAGCTGCATTGATATCCAAACAGGTAAAGGCTCCGGTAAAATTAGTCTATAAACGAGAAGATGATATGACTTTTGGAATATACCGACCTTCATACCATGCAACGTATAAAGCGGCCTTGGATGAAAATAACATTCTAGTTGCCTTTCATGTAAAAGCCGGTGGAATACCAGAAACACCGCTTTTTGCAAACAGGTTCCCTGCCGGTGCGGTAGATAATTATTTAGCGGAATCATGGGAAATCAACTCAAATATAACGGTCGGTGCTTTTAGGGCGCCACGTTCTAATTTCATGGCCGGAGTAGAAAACTCCTTTTTAGACGAAGTAGCGGAAGCCGCTGGAAAAGATCCGATAGATTTCCGGTTAGAATTACTTCAAAGAGCAAAGGAAAATCCTGTAGGAGAGAATAATGAATACGAAGCTGATCGTTACGCCGGGGTATTGAAATTGGCAAGAGAGAAATCGGATTGGAATAATACTCCCGAAGGCAAACATAGAGGGGTTTCCGCTTATTTCTGTCATAACAGTTATGCTGCACATGTATTGGATCTTGTGATGGACGGTGATAAACCAATAGTAGAAAATGTAGTTTGTGCTATTGATTGCGGTGTTGTGGTAAATCCTGATGCAGCTATTAACATGGCCGAAGGTGCCATTGTAGATGGCGTAGGTAATGCCATGTATGGCGGCCTTACTTTTATAGATGGCAAAACCGAGCAGAATAATTTTGATACTTATAAAATGATTCGTCATAGCGAAGCACCAAAAAACATTGAAGTTCATTTTGTGGAAAACGAGATAGACCCAACCGGTTTAGGCGAGCCGCCATTCCCGCCTGTTTTAGGAGCATTGGCCAATGCATTATACAAAGCAACAAGTAAAAGACATTACCATCAGCCTTTTAATACAGATAAACCTGATATAGTAGGGTAATCATTTATAACGATTATGTCGATTGTAAAAACCAAAATAGGAAGACGTTCATTTTTAAAGAATACAGCAATGGCCGGCGGCGGAATGGTGCTTGGTTTTAGTTGGCTGGCTTCTTGTAAAATGACACCCGATGAGGTCAACAATCTGCCCAAGGAATGGTTTAAAATTAACGGTTATCTAAAAATTGCGGACAATGGTCAAATAACCATTATGTCCCCCAACCCTGAAGGGGGTCAGAATGTAAAAACCTCCATGCCCATGATCGTGGCAGAAGAACTGGATGTGGCTTGGGAAGATGTTATTGTTGAACAGGCACCATTGGATACCGATTCCTTTAGCTTTCAGTTTTTAGGGGGAAGTCAGGCCATACGCAGAGGTTGGGAAGGCTTACGCATGGCCGGGGCATCTGCAAGATACATGCTTATGGCCGCCGCCGCCGAGAAATGGCAAGTTCCTATTTCAGAATTAACTACAGCAGCTGGGACAATAAAACATACTGCAAGCGATAAATCCATAGGTTATGGAGAAATTGCTTCAGCTGCCGCAACCATAGCCGTTCCCGAAGAAGTAGTGCTGAAAGAAATTAGTGATTTCAAAATAATAGGCACGTCCAAAAAGAATGTAGACGGCCGAAATATAGTTAGCGGCAAACCTTTATTCAGTATCGATACCTATATAGATGGTATGCTAACCGCAATGATCGTACACCCACCGGCATTTGGTCTAAAATTTAAATCGGTAGATGCCGCTGCCATTAAATCGATGCCCGGTATTCGCGATGTTTTTCCGGTGAAGGTGCTAGAAGACGATTATGAAAGGCAACATTTTGATACCTGTACTTTTTTAGAAGTAGTTGCCATTGTTGGTGAAACCACGTGGCAAGTAATGAACGCCAAAAAAGAAATAAAAATTGCATGGGAACCTTTTGAAACCTATAAGGAAGATAGGAAGCCTTATAGTGGGCCCAAGGAAGTATTGACCATACCGGCCGGGTTAGAAAACTCGGAAGACCATAAAGCTTTAATGGCTGCTATGCTTTCAAAAAAAGCAAAAGAGGTACGTAAAGACGGTAATCCGGAAAAGGCATTTAAGAATGCTTCGAAAGTTGTGGAACGAACTTATACAGCTCCATTTTTGGTACACAACTGTATGGAACCTATGAACTTTTTCGCCAATGTTACCGCTAACAAGGCAGAATTGAAAGGACCCTTACAAAAACCAGAACTTACAGAACATGCCATTTCCGAACGATTGGGCATGCCCATTGAGAACATAGACATTCAAATGACCCGTTTAGGCGGCGGCTATGGCCGTAGGTCCTATGCACATTGGTTAATTGAGGCGGCACTTATTTCCCAAAAAGTGAAAGCTCCGGTAAAATTGGTCTATTCCCGTGAAGATGATATGACCGGTGGTATTTATCGCGCTGCTTATCAAGTAACCTATAAAGCTGCGCTCGATGCAGAAAATAATGTAACCGCTTTTCATGTTAATGCAGGTGGTATTCCAGAAAGCCCTTTGTATGCGGATAGATTTCCTGCGGGTGCCATCCCAAATTATTTGGCCGAAAGTTGGGAAATAAATTCCAACATTTCCATTGGTTCGTTTAGGGCACCACGCTCTAATTTTATGGCCAGTGCAGAACAGTCTTTTTTAGATGAATTGGCCGAGGCTGCAGGAAAGGATCCTATCGATTTTAGGTTGGAGTTGCTGGAAAAAGCAAAAAATAATCCGGTTGGCGAACGAAACGATTATGATGCCGAACGGTATGCCGGTGTTCTTAAAATGGTAAAAGAAAAATCGAACTGGGGAACTAATTCCGACGGAATTTCTAGAGGTGTCTCCGCTTACTTTTGCCATAATTCATATGCAGCCCAAGTGTTGGATATGAAATGGGAAAACGACAAACCTGTGGTTGAGAAAGTGACCTGTGCCATTGATTGTGGTATTATAATCAATCCGGATGCCGCCATAAACTTATGCGAAGGGGGCATTGTAGACGGCATGGGAAATGCACTATATGGCGAACAGACCTTTAAGGATGGTGTACCACAAAAAAGTAATTTCGATAGCTATCGCATGATACGAATGAGCGAAGCTCCCAAGGAAATCGAAATTCATTTTGTAGAAAATGTAATTGATCCCACAGGATTAGGAGAACCCTCTTTTCCTCCCACATTTGCTGCAGTCGCAAATGCCCTGTATAAAGCAACGGGGAAACGACAATATCATCAGCCTTATTTTAAAAATCCTATAAATAACAGCTAACAAAATTTATAGCCTCAAAGAAAACCACACTTTCTTTATTACTTTCAGGACTATGAAAAGATATTATTTTAAGAATCGCTTATTCTTTTTAATAGGTTTATTAGGATTGGTTGGTTGTTCCGATTCAGGTAACATTGTTGATGAAGCCCGAACCTGGATGACCTACCAAGGTGATCCGGCAAGCTCCAGTTACACTCCCTTGGATCAAATAAATACCTCGAATGTAGGCGAATTGCAAAATGTATGGACTTTTCAAACTACTGATTTACCCGAAGGATCCGACCCTGTTACTAGCCAAAGTAACCCAATTATCGTGGATGGCGTGTTATACGCCAATTCCGCTAAACAAACTATATATGCAATAAATGCCAAAACGGGTAAAAAAATATGGTCGTTCAATCCATTGGGAGAAGGTGAACCTAGTGCTACTAGTAGAGGAGTTACGTACTGGGAAAGTGGCGATGACAAGCGTATTTTATATTCTGCAGGTAATTTCTTATTGGCCATTGATGCCACCACAGGACAACTGATTACCACATTTGGGGTAAATGGAAAAGTGAATTTAAACGTTGGTGTACGCGATGACCCCAACAAAATTTCAGTCTCTTTAACTACGCCCGGAAGTATCTATAAAGACTTGATTATCGTTGGGTCTAGATTACCTGATTTCTATGGGGCGCCACCAGGATATATTCGTGCCTATAATGTAAAAACGGGCGAATTGGCTTGGACCTTCCATACCATTCCACATCCTGGGGAACCTGGATATGAAACTTGGCCCCCGGATGCGTATAAATATGCCGGTGGCGCAAATTGCTGGGCAGGGATGAGTATTGATAACCAACGCGGAATGGTATTTTTAGCTTTGGGTTCACCTACGTTTGATTATTACGGGGCAGATAGGGTTGGCGCAAATTTGTACGGTAATAGCGTATTGGCATTGGATGCCGCTACCGGTCATTATAAATGGCATTTTCAGACCGTTCACCATGATATTTGGGATTATGATCTTCCTTGCCCTCCAAATTTGGTTACCCTTGAAAAAGACGGCAAACAAATCGATGCCGTGGCACAGGCAACCAAACATGGATTTATTTTTGTATTGAACCGTGATACAGGCGAATCCCTTTTCCCGATAGAAGAGCGTGAAGTTCCGGAATCCCACCTTCCGGGAGAAGTGGCGTATAAAACACAACCCTTCCCCACCAAACCCAAACCATTTGTAAGACAATCGATGACCGAAGATGATTTAAATCATTTTACGCAACAAGATTACGATTCTATTTTAAAGACCTTTAGAACGGTTAGGTACGAAGGTTTGTTTACACCACCGGATTTAAAAGGTACGTTATCATTACCAGCAACGAGAGGTGGTGTAAACTGGGGTGGGGCTGCATTTGACCCAAATTCATCCTACATGTACATCAGAGGTAACAACCTACCCGAAATACAAACTATTGTAGATGCCAATAAATTTTTTGCGGCCGATAATAGCACTCGGTACGAGTTTGGACGAACCGCTTATCAGAAATACTGTGCCATCTGCCATGGTCCCGAATTAAAAGGGGTGCTGCCAACTTTTCCTACTCTGGTTAGGCTTAAAGAAAAGGTAGAAGAACATGAAACACTATTAAAAATTCGGCAAGGAGGCGGACAAATGCCCGGCTTTAAAGGGGTACTTACGCCACGGGAAGAACGGGGAATTATTGCTTTTTTATATGACAAGGAAGAGCCGGTTATAGAAGTGCCGCAAGAAACTGCTAGTGAGGAAGTACCCGTACGGTATATGAATACAACAGCTTACAGAACTTGGAGCGACCCTAGTGGAAACCCGGCCCTAAAAGCTCCCTGGAATACCTTGAGCGCCTTAAACCTTTCCACAGGTGAATATGAATGGCAAGTACCGTTGGGCAATGATGAAAAATTACAGGAAGAAGGCGCCCCCCATACAGGTTTATTAGCGCGCTCTGGCCCTATGGTTACTGCTGGGGGCTTGGTATTCATTAGCGGTGCGGCAGATCAAAAACTATGGGCATTTGACAAAAAAACGGGTAAATTGGTTTGGGAAACAGATTTACCCGCAGCCAATAATGCGAATGTATGTTCGTATTCCGTAGATGGCAAACAGTATATTGCCCTCTCCGTTGGTGGCACAAAAGAAAACCCTTCAGGGTCTATTATGGCATTTGCATTGCCATAATAAAAGTAGAAGTGCTGAAAATATTCATGGGTTGAGAAGAAGTTGCGGATAACTTTTCCCGTAATTATGCGTTTAAAAATAGCTTTATCTTGTTAGTAAGTTCTAAAGTATACTTGTTCTTATTGCTATTAGGGATTAAGGTGTCGTCTATTTCTTAGTTAATTTTCAAATGAAACAGAAACTTGTTATTTAATACCATTGTTAGCACTTTATCCTCACTATAGAATCCTATTGATTGCTAAATTCAACAAGAAAAAAATACTAAATGTTGATGAAAATTATATAAACACAACTGAATTAAAAGCAAAAGAAAAACCTATCATTAAATTACTTTGTATGAAGCAATTTTATTTAATACTTCCATATTTGATAGTTTTTATAAGCTGTTCAACTGAAAATGATGCGATAGAAAACTTAAAAATAAAACCACCAAACGTCATAAATGGAACTTGAATATCATCTTCTAGTGATAAGTTTTCATTTTAATCGTATTCCTTGCAAAATTGGCAATACGTACTGATAATTGAGAATCATTTATAAAATAGAACTAGTCAAAATCAATCATTTTCAATACTTGAGAGCCAATATTCTCTTTTGTTCTAATAAAGTCATTTGATTTTGCTTTTTTCGCTTAAAAACCCCCTTTTTTTATTCGTAATTTAAAAAATAATAACCAAGATCAGTCCTGTAAAGCGGAAGTTACAATAGCTTTAGGTGCCTTAAATTAACTGTTTTAAATTTGTCATATGAGCTCAAAAACAGCATTGTTTTCAAGATTTAATTTGGATTTTGTTCTTTACAGGGTTTTGAATGTAGAGAACTTGAAAAGATATTCTTATTACCAAGATCATTCTAAAGATTCTCTTGATATGGTTATCGATGTTGCATCGGAAATAGCGGACCGAATTTTGTGGCCTGTATTTTCAGCATCTGATCAAAATCCTCCGGTTTTAGAAAATGGAAATGTATCTGTACACAAATCCATAGGTGATTATGTAAAAGCATATAGTGAAGCAGGACTAACCGGAGCAACGTTTTCTTCTGTTAATGGTGGCATACAACTCCCCAAAACTATAGGAGCGGCTTTAGAATTTGTTTTATGCGCCTCTTCCAATAGTTTTATAATGTATACGGATTTGGCTAAAGGAATCGCAAATTTAATAGACAAATTTGGAACTGAAGCTCAGAAACAAACCTACTTACCTCATATTTTTTCGGGTAACTATTTAGGCACCATGTGCCTTACAGAAGCAGATTCCGGCAGTTCCTTGGCCGGTATTAGGACTAAAGCGACACCCAATGACGATGGCGGTTTTAATATAGTAGGACAAAAAATCTTTATATCCGCCGGTGATCAGAATATTTCAGAAAATATTATTCATTTGGTCCTAGCACGAATAGAGGGTGCGCCAAAGGGAGTAAAAGGAATTTCACTTTTTATTGTACCCAAAAAAAATGAAAATGGCGAAAGCAATGGTGTATTGCCCATTGCCATTTATCATAAAATGGGACAAAAAGCGACGCCTGCCATGCACCTATCTTTTGGCGAAAAAGAAACGTGTAAGGGTTATTTATTAGGCGAGGCAAATAAAGGGCTACATCAAATGTTCGTAATGATGGATGGGGCACGCTTAAGTGTTGGTCTTATGGGCGCCAGTATGTCTTCTGCAGCCTATGTATTGGCATTACAATATGCCAGCGAAAGAAAACAGGGCAATAGCCTTAAAGCAAATGCAATAAAAGAACCCGTACCTATACTACAGCATCCTGATGTACGCAGAATGTTGTTGCAACAAAAAGCCTTTGTTGAAGGTGCCCTGTGCTTTGTACTGCAATGTTATACCTATTTGGATATTCAAAAAGCAACGGAAGATATAAAAGAGAAAGAGAAATACACACAATTATTAAACCTATTGACCCCTGTGGCGAAAACATATTGTGCAGAGTATGGGGTTGCTTCGGTAAACCAGGCGTTACAAGTGTTGGGTGGCTACGGCTATACAAAAGATTTTCCCTTGGAGCAATTGGCAAGGGATATTCGTATTCTTCCCATTTATGAGGGCACCACGGGCATTCATTCTTTAGGTCTACTGGGCAGGCAAGTATTGGCGAACAATGGAGAAAATTTAGAAATATGGTATACTGAAGTTCTAGCAGTCATTGCAAGTGCAACCAACGTCCCTAATGTACTAAAGCATGCACTATTGCTTCAAGAAGAGCTTACCAACTTTAAAACAATTACGACTTTTATACAGAAATTGAGTACCGAACTGTCACCTGAAGAATACCTTTCAGACGCGACATTATACATGGATTATTTTGGGACATTAAATATGGCTTGGCAATGGTTAAAACAAGGGGTGGCCGCACAACAGCAATTAGAAGTCAATGAAGGTGAAACACTCTTTTATGAATCTAAATTAAAGACCATGCAATTCTTTTATAGTTATGAAATGCCTAAATTAAAAGGTTTGGCCAAGAGTCTCTTAAATCCTTCTTTTTTGAATATTTTCGATACCGACAAAGAGATTTTAATTTAAATAAGAGATCGTTTATTCATGAAAAACGAATCGAACATACCGAGTTTACATACATCCCAGTTTGATGAGTTTCTCTTTCCAGGCTGGAAACCACCCAATTATTCTTCCTATCACCATTTTCATATAACCAGAATAGAACAGTACGTAAATCATTTAAAAGTACCGGTGCTACCGCATAGAAGAGCGGTCAACTTTTTTATCTTTCTAACAAAGGGTAAGGCCATTAGGAGCAAAGGGTTAAAGCAGTATGAAATTCTTGAAAATCATTTTTACTTTTTACCGGCAGATCAGATTACGTCACTAACTTATGTGAGTAAAGATGCCGAAGGTTTCTATTGCCATTTTAGTTCAGAAGTTTTGCAACATAAGATGTTACAACTAGACTTGGTCAAAGATTTTCTGATTGTCCGCAAGCACTCATAATTTAAAAATACTTGTTATTTTT
>TARA_R110002060_G_scaffold8258_7_pt1 | contig 14266 bp, 15 predicted proteins | sample TARA_R110002060 | Tara Oceans TARA_R110002060 (sample SAMEA4397091) | marine metagenome | biome: Polar Biome; feature: [MES] marine water layer (ENVO:01000295) within the mesopelagic zone...; material: water (ENVO:00002006), including particulate matter (ENVO:01000060) such as...... | reverse complement strand
TGGGTCTTCTTTGTTCCATATGACATCCCCTACCGAAAATTAAAGAAGGAAAATCCTTTAGCAATTCTTAAAAAAAGATTTGCCAATGGTGAAATTACAAAAGAGCAATTTGAAGAATCAAAAAGGATTCTAAAATCCGAATAGTGTCGTGTCAAAGTTGACGTAACACTAATATCAATAAAATTTAACAATTAAAATAAATCAAAATGAAAACGAAGACCAAAAAAGCCCTAGGAATTGTATTGGCTGTTTTTACGTTATCGGCCTGCGCACAAAAACAGGAAAGTGCTGTAAAGGATATGCTCAAGGATCCAGCACAACAAGAGAAGGTCTTGGCATTGATGGTGGAAGACCACGATTTGGGTAAAAAGTATGTTACCAAGATGATGGCTAACCACCATGCCACGGGCATGATGGTGGACGAACTCGTAAACGCTGCGGCAAACGATACGATTCTTGCCAGTAAACTGAGCGATATGATTACTGTGTACCCTGAGCTTATGTTGCTGACCAGCCACCATTTTATGCCGGTCATCGCCAACGACAGCCTTTTGAGCGATACCTTTTGCGACCATGTTTTGGAGAATGAAAATCTGAAAATGACCATGCACGAAAAGATGGAGTACAAAAAGAGTCTAGAAAAGAACCATTAATTAAAATTTTGGTTTAGTAAAATGAGTCATTACTCTGCAAATGAATTTGCAACAACTATTAACATAAAAACAAGAATCATGTATCGATTAAACGTAAAAAAACTTGGTTTTGCCTTCGGTCTCACAGGGGCTTTAATTTATTTGGGCTGTATGGTCGTCATGGCTACCGCAGGACAAGAAGGGAGTATATTATTTTTCAATAGCCTATTGCACGGTCTGGACACGACCAATATTATAAGAATGGATGTTCCTCTTATCGAAGCATTATTCGGTATCGTTCAAACATTCATTTTGGGGTGGCTTATTGGTGCTTGTATTGGAGGATTTTATAATGCTCAACTTAAAAAATAATAATAACAACTTATGGATAGAAGAGACTTTTTAGGAACTGGTGCCGCATCCACCGCTGGCATGTTGTTTTTTCCAGGCAATCTGCTTGCAGAAAGTGCCAAGGAAGAGAATAAGCAACGCTTGGTACGGCAATTGCCATATACAATGGATGGCGAATGGAAGGAATTTGAACTTTACATAGACCTGCATACACACGAACCGGCACCGGGTTTTAAATACCATACGTTAGCCTTTAACGATATGGTTCCAGGCCCTGAAATAAGGGTCAACGCCGGGGATAAGGTGCGGGTAAAGTTCACGAACAGAACCGATCTGAACCATACCATTCATTGGCACGGACTCTATGTGCCATGGCGTATGGACGGGGTACCTTTTGTGACACAACTTCCCGTAATGCCCAAAAATGAATTTATCTATGAGTTCGTAGCAGAACCGGAAGGCACCCATTTTTACCACTGTCATTGGGGCACGCTCATGCACATGCAGGCCGGTATGTTCGGTAGCGTGATCGTAGAAAACCCCGATGACCCTATTAAAAAGAAATTCCCTTATGAGAGGGAATATACACTAGTGTATTCCTCCCATGATACCAACTATATCCGTGAAGAGATGAACAGTATGCTGGAGCGAATGAAGCAACGGAGCTTTTTGATGAAAGAGGGAAGGTTTACCAGTGAACAATGGGCCGTTTTTGATAATAAGGAGCAATTACTGGATAGTATGGAGAAAGGCTACCAACCTCCCTACTTGAACAATAGAAGATCAAATTCAGATCTACCACAGGCCAATTGGTTTACGGTAAATGGCAAGTCCTATCCTTCTACACCCTATTTATTTATCAAGTCTGGCGAGAACATCAGAATACGTTTGATAAATGCCGGTGCCGAAACACACCATTTACATCTGCATGGCCATGATTTCTGGATGGTAGCCGATGACGGGGTGCCCATCGAACATCCTTGGAAGAGAAATACCGTTCCATTGACCCCTGGTAAGACCTTCGATATTGTTGTTGAGGGTAAAAATAGAGGCATTTGGACCTTTCACGACCATGACACCCGTAAAGTGACCAATAACGGACTGTATCCCGGGGGCAATTTGTTGGCTTTGGTCTATGAGGACCTACCGGAAGATGAGCTTATTATTTCCAAGTATTCCGGTAATCCAATGTACAATCCAAAAGCGGGGATGTCCGATATGAAGGGAATGAAATCCATGGAAAAAAATGAAATGAACGGTATGGATAAAATGATGTTCGGGCAGGATAAATTACCCAAAATAGCCCTGGACGAGTAGCAAATCTGCAATTAGAAACTAGAATTAAAATGAAAAATTTACTATATATCATAATATTTATATCAGGTTGGGGCTATGCTCAAATTACCCCAGAATTTGAAATAGGTGCAAAAGGCGTTTTTTCCGGAAACCTGAATTTCAACTCTGACGAGTCCAGTGCCGTTTCCGATTTTTCCGATACGCAATTATTAATGGGCCTACGGCAAAAACTGTATAATGATTGGAGGGCACAATTTGTATTGGGCTTACAGTTTCCGGATGCGAATTCGAATTTGGGACAAGTTTTTTACAATAACATTTTCGTTCGCCTAGAGGATAAAAAGAACATTTTCAAGGTCGGCCGTACCCTGGCACAGACGAATCTAAATGAATTTCCGACCCTTCGGGACGATGATGCGCAACGCTTTACCTACGCCCTGAACCCGTTTTCGGATGGGGTGAATACAGAACGGGACCAGTATGCAAATGTGCTCGAATATGCGCGCGTCTTCAAGCAACGTTTCTTTGTCTCGGTGCATGGCGAAAATTTTTATGACAGCACCGAACCAGACGACTTTAGGTTGAACTCCATGGGGTTGACCCTTCTCTACAGAGTGCCCGAAAGCCAACGGTGGAACCGTAACGTCTTACAGGAAATCGGGTTGAGCTATAACAACTATTTTACCGATAGGTCTGGGTATTCCAATGATTTTGATGCTTCGGTAAAAAATCTATTGTTTAGTACTACCATCAACTTGAAACCAGATCCTATCAACTTTGTGGACTTCAGGTTTCAGGCCATACAAAATTTTGGTTGGGACGAGGTAACCACACTTAACGACTATTTTGATTATACCCGAACAGAATCAACGACCCTTTTCGGAACGGTACGCTATCTAAAGCAAAAATTGGAGCGACCGCATTATCAATTGGCCATAGGTGGTGGTTACAAGTCCCTATCGAATTTAGGGTTAGATTCCGACCAGTTCATGTTTATTGCCAACGGATTCTATCGTCTTGGGCAAGACTTCGACATCGGGTTACAGTATCGGTACTCAGATAATAAAGGATTAACGGAAATTTTGTTCGGAAAAAGTGAGCACCGTGTGCAGCTGGCCTTGGTGTATTCCTTTAGTAAAATATTCAACAAACAGTTCGGCGACAGGGAAGACCTGTTGAATCTGGAACATAATTATATCAAATAATAGATGATGGAGCAAAAAAGGCCGGGACAAAAATTAAAGATTATTTTGATTCATGTTTTTATTGGAGCAGGCGTCTTCTATTTCCTGGTGCACCCTTTCACTATGGTAATCTATTGGTTCGAATATAGTAATACGCCTTTTTCAACGGCACGCTTTCTAGAAATTTTAAACAAGCGTGTTCTAGAATCCTTCAGCTTTAATATGTGGGGAATGGGCGGCCTGCTTACAATTTTCGGAATTGTACTGGGACTGTTTACGGGATTGACTTGGATTCATCTCAAAAATAAAAATAGCCTCATAGGCAAGCAACAGCGCTTATTACAGAGAGACATTACCGAAATTATCGCAGATGGCGAAAACGAAAAGGTAGAATTTAAGTCATCGATTCGCTATGATTATTTTAGGAAAACCACCAACCGCGAGCTGGAATTGGTCATTGCCAAGACCATTGTAGGTTTTATGAACGCGAAAGGCGGAAAATTAATTATAGGCGTTGACGATGATGGAAACGTTTTAGGTCTGGAAAAGGATTTTAAAACCCTTAAACACAAAAACAGGGATGGCTACGAGCGGGAGGTTTACAGGATTATATCCACTCAACTGGGGCACGAGGCCTGTTTCAGCAACCATATTTCTTTTTATGTCGTCAATGAAAAGGAAATATGTGTCATAGACATTGAACCCTCAAGAGAACCGGCTTATGTAAACGATGGTGCGGGCACGACTTTTTACGTGCGCACCGGTAACGCTACATATCCCTTGACAGTAAAAGAAACCGTGGATTATTTAAAAACCCAAAAAGTATAGAATTATGCAATACGTCTGGTTCATATGGTCGCTTATTCTCCTTGCCCTTTGGGGCTTGGTTTACCTTTTGAAAAAGGATTCCAGGAAGGAAATGCTCAAAATGAGTTGGATTACAATGCCCTTTGGGCTTACAGAGCCTTTGTTCATTCCTGAATATTGGTTTCCCCCATCGTTGTTCGATTTAGCCAAAAAAACAGAATTTGATATCGAAAGTTTGATTTTCTCTTTCGCCATAGGCGGAATAGGTACGGTACTCTACAACCTTATTTTTAAAAGAGGCCTTGCCGAAATACCACATAGCGAGCGCAGTCACCAAAGACATCGTTTGCATATTTATATACTATTTATACCTGTCATCGTGTTTGGTATTCTAGCGCTATTTACATCGCTCAATCATATTTATTGCGGCAGCATAGCGTTGTTCGTAGGTGGATTGGCAACAATGTACTGCCGCCCAGATCTGAAAAGAAAAATTTGGGTTGGGGGAATTCTGTTCACGGTATTGTACTTCATTTATTTCGGAAGCATTCTTCTGATCTATCCACAATATGTGAGGCTGTTCTGGAACCTTGACAACCTGACCCATATTCTTGTCTTGGGCATTCCCATTGAAGAATTGTTGTTCGCGTTCACTTTCGGAATGTACTGGTCTGGGCTGTACGAGCACCTGTATTGGCGAAAACTCATTCAAACTGAAATTATAATTCCACTTAAAAATTAGCACTATGAAACCTATTCCATTACATCAGATAAACAGTAATTTCCAAGTCGTGACCATTAGAAATCCAATGGGCAGATTATCCATTGGTGTATTAATCCTGTTACTGTCTTCAATACTATTTCTATCCTGTTCCAACAAGAAAAAGAAAGTTGCCGAAAGTGTAACCCAGCCAACTGTTGAAACATCCCTAACAGTAAATGAAGGCGTTGCTTCATCCGAAAACTATGAAATCGTCCCCAACGATAAAGTTTGTATGGTCAACGATAGGTTTATGGGTGTGGCGCAAATACCTATTGAAGCCAACGGAACTACCTACTACGGTTGTTGCGAAAATTGTGTTGAAAAATTACAGAAAAACTTGGATGATGTCCGCTTCGGAAGCAATCCACTTAGTGATAAAAAAGTTGATAAAGCTTCAGCAATTATTGTTCAAGATAAAAACAGCGGAAGTGTGTTTTACTTCTCATCCAAGGAAGATGCCAAAACATTTATAAACGAGAATAAAGGATAAAATCCTTCATTCATAAAAATTCAAATTATGAAAATAGTATTGGCAATAGATGGTTCTGACTTTAGTAAGATTGCAATAGATGAACTTGCGGCGATGCCATTGCCGTCAGGTACCGAAGTACAAATCTTATCGGTTTTTGAGAGCCCTGTTCTGGCGACTTCAGGGGCTGTCTCCATGGGTGGTGGGCTCGGTAATTATTATGAAGATGCCTTGTCCCGAGCAAAAAAATCAACAGAAGAAATCGTCGACCGAGCGGTCCAAGTATTAAAAGAAAAAAATCCCAGACTATCAATAACAACGGCAGTTGTGACAGGTTGGCCTAAAAACGCAATCTTGGAAGAGGCAGAAGCCTTTAACGCAGATTTAATAGTTGTAGGATCACAAGGCCACGGGGCGGTATCCAGGTTTCTGCTCGGGTCGGTTTCCCAGTCAGTGGCAATGCACGCCCACTGTTCGGTCATGATTGCACGAAAACGCGGAATGAACAAGAAGGACCAATAATAAATATTGGTTATAGGCTGCAAAATGAAAGACAGTGTATCATCCAAAAAAACAAATCATGAAAATAGTATTAGCAATAGACGGTTCGGACTTTAGTAAGGTAGCCATAGATGAACTTGCGGCGATGCCGTTGTCTGCGGGTACCGAAGTATGTATTTTGAATGTGTTCGAAAATCCCATGTTGGCCGCTCCCGGCGTCCTACCATTCGGTGGCACGCTTGGCAACTATTATGACGAAGCCGTTTCCAATACAAGGAAATTGGTGGAAGATACTGTTAATGATGCCTCAAAATCATTAAAGGAAAAGAACGATGCTTTGTCCATAAAAACAGCAGTAATCGACGGGCTTCCCAAAAGTGCAATTTTGGAAAAGGCGGAAGCCTTTGACGCCAATTTAATAGTTGTCGGATCACAGGGCCATGGCACATTTTCTAGATTTTTGCTCGGCTCGGTTTCCCAGTCCGTGGCAACACATGCCGACTGTTCCGTCTTGATAGCACGGAAACGCCATTCGAAAGAGAAAAATAATCAGTAAAAAGTTAATGAAACAGAATCAAATGTTAAACGGTATCGACGATCATGCATGCAAAATGACGGAAGCAATCTGCTTACCAAATTCCACGCTGCCACGGGTAGTTATAGTTGGTGGTGGCTTTGCGGGCCTGGCATTGGTGGAAGGGCTCAAAAACAAAGATGTTCAGGTCGTGCTGATAGACCGCAACAACTTTCATCAATTTCAACCCCTATTTTATCAGGTAGCCACTAGCGGCCTCGAACCCGATAGTATTGTGTTCCCTTTTAGAAAACAAATTAAGGGGTATAAGAATGTGAGCTTCAGGCTGGCCGAGGTAAAGGAAATTCAAGCCTCTACCAATACTGTCATAACGGACAAAGGAAAACTTACCTACGATTATCTGGTCTTAGCAACGGGAACCAAGACCAACTTCTTTGGTATGGAAGAAGTGGAAAGAAATAGTTTGGGCATGAAGGATATCCGGGATTCCCTAAATATCCGCCACATGATGCTGCAAAACTTGGAGCAGGCCGCGATTACATGCGATGATGAGGAACGCGATGCCCTAACCAATTTTGTAATCGTGGGCGGTGGCCCTGCAGGAGTAGAAATGGCAGGTGCACTAGCTGAGTTTTGCAAATACATCCTTCCAAAGGACTACCCCGAGTACCCTTCTTCCATTATGAACATTTATTTAGTAGAAGCGAATAATGAACTACTCATGGCGATGTCGGAAAAAGCTTCTTCAAAAACACTGACCTATTTGGAAAATCTGAATGTGAAAGTATTGTTGAAAGAATCCGTAAGTGCTTACGACGGTACGGTCGTGCAAACCAAAAGCGGGAAGACAATTTTGGCCAGAAACCTTATCTGGACAGCAGGCGTAAAAGGGGACTTCCCAAAGGGTATCGATGAGAAGCATGTAGTCAAGGGAAATCGCTTAAAAACCGATGCATATTTAAAAGTGGATGGTCAAGAAAACATTTATGCCATTGGGGATATTGCCGCCCTGATTTCCGAAGAGACCCCAAAAGGCCACCCACAAGTGGCACAGGCAGCTATGCAGCAAGGAAAATATCTTGCCCTTACATTGACAGGGCTCATCAACGATAAGCCATTAAGCCAATTTAATTATAAGGATAAAGGGTCTTTGGCTACCGTGGGTAAGCGAAAAGCAGTTGCCGATTTGGGGAAATTGAAGTTTGCCGGATATTTTGCCTGGTTGCTATGGTCAATTGTGCATCTAATGTCTATCAGCGGATTTCGAAACAAATTATTGGTGGGCTTTAATTGGGCCATCAGTTATTTTACTTATGAAAAAAGCAATAGGGTCATTATTAGGAATTTCAAACGTGATGCTACTACGGAAACCCGATCAAAAGAGAATTTCAAAAATGATTTGGAAAAGGATATAGCCACAAAAAAAACCACTATTGATGCCTAAACAGGATACAAATAACGGCATTATTAAATTCTTCGGAAATACGGCCAAAGAACTCAATAACAGCGGTGTTATTCTCTTTATCACGGTCGTTTTCGCAATGGTCTGGGCCAATTCGCCATGGAAGGAATATTATATCGACTTAATGCAAACCGATATTGCCTTTACCATTGGCAGCCTTCAGCTATCGGAGCCGCTGTTGTTATGGATCAACGATGGTTTAATGGCCCTTTTCTTTCTACAAGTCGGTCTAGAGCTGAAACGTGAAATAATCGGGGGTAAACTTTCATCCCCAAAGAATGCGGTATTACCGATTGGCGCCGCTATCGGCGGTATGGCAATTCCTGCCCTTATTTATTTTATGTTCAACAGCTCGGGCGAAGCTTCAAATGGTTGGGGCATTCCCATGGCCACGGACATTGCCTTTTCCCTAGGAGTATTGGCCCTTGTCGGGAAAAGACTGCCAGCCGCTTTAAGGGTTTTTCTTATTACGTTGGCGATAGTGGACGATTTGGGCGGTGTCTTGGTCATTGCCCTTTTCTATACCTCCGATATATCAGCAATGGACCTGCTACATGGGCTATTGTTCTTCGGTGCTTTGATTATCGGCAATTATGCGGGAGTGAGAAGCACCTGGTTTTATGCCATCATCGGTATCGGTGGTGTTTGGTTGGCCTTCTTTTTTTCAGGAGTACACCCAACCATTGCCGGAATTCTTACCGCATTTGCAATTCCGAGCAGGGTGAAAATTAAGGAGAACATCTTTTTGGAGCGTTTGGATAATCTTCATAAAAGATTTCAAGAAACCAAATCGATAAAGAGTACGCTTATCTCAAAAACACAGTTGGAGATATTGGAGGATATCAAGACCATAAGTTCAGAGGCGGAGACTCCCCTTCAAAAATTTGAAAGGTCCTTAAACCCCATAGTGAGCTTCGTCATTCTTCCCTTGTTTGCTTTGGCAAATGCAGGAATACATCTTCACGGGGATTTGTTTAAAGTACTATCCAGTCCCATTAGCTTGGGGATTGGCCTAGGTTTGATTTTTGGAAAATTTATCGGTATTGCCGCTTTTTCAAGAATACTGGTCGCACTTAAATTGGCCAAGCTTCCGGAAAACGTGAATTGGAGCATGATCTATGGTATAGCTTTTCTTGGCGGTATCGGTTTTACGATGTCACTATTTATAAACGAACTGGCCTTCACGGATGAGTCTTTGATATTCACGGCCAAGGTAAGTATTCTATTCGCTTCTATGATAGCCGGCATCATTGGCTCTGTCATTTTAATGAAAAGTTCAAAGAAACTACAAAAATCACAAATAACATAAAGATGAAAAGTACCAAAGGCAAAAATGATAAGCTTTCCCTAATAGGTTCCATATCCCTTGGTACCGGTGTAATGATTGGTGCTGGCATATTCGTTCTTATGGGGCAAATAGCCGAGTTGGTGGGCGATCTGTTCCCGATTGCTTTTATCGCTGGTGCCATCGTGGTAGGTTTCAGCTCCTATTCCTACGTAAAGTTCTCAAATACCTTTCCATCTTCGGGAGGTGTTGTCAAATTCTTCAATAAATCCTATGGGCCGGGAACCACAACTGGTCTCTTTTCTTTGTTGATGTATGTGTCAATGGTGGTCTCGCAAAGTTTGGTAGCGGGTACTTTTGGGGCCTATACGCTTCGGTTGTTCCCAGAAAGTTTTGCCGGTTATGCATCCGTTCTTGGTATTCTCCTTCTGGTAACTGCTTACGTCATAAATATTTTAGGCAACAAAGTTATTGGCGCAACGGCAACATTCACAGCAATTATCAAAGTGGCGGGTATTGCATTGCTCGCCATTGCCGGCCTTATAGTTTCCGGGTTTGCTGATATGACAGGGAACTATATTCCCAAAAATTCCGAAGCGTTGCCACAAGGATTCAGCTTTGTAGCTGCATTGGCGTTGTCAATCCTTGCCTACAAAGGATTTACAACAATCACAAATCAAGGTGGGGACATTAAAAATCCCCATAAAAATCTTGGACGTTCCATTGTGTTTTCCATTTTTATTTGCACTGTCATATATGTAGCCTTGGCACTTGCCGTTGCAGGAGGTTTGAGCATCCCTGAAATAATCAAGGCAAAGGACTATGCCTTGGCCGCAGCAGCAGAACCTGTTTTTGGGGAATGGGGTTTATGGTTTACCATAGCAATCGCTATTGTAGCAACCTTTTCAGGCGTTATCGCCAGTGTGTTTTCGGCATCGCGCTTATTGGGGATGTTGAGCAATATGAAACAGGTACCGTCCTTAAAAAGAATGGGCAATTTTAAAAATCCCGCTCTCATATTCACGGTTTCCCTTGCGATTTTACTCACTGCCCTTTTCGATTTGACAAGGATTGCTTCCATAGGAGCTATTTTTTATCTTATTATGGATATTGCTATCCACTGGGGGCTGTTCCGCCATCTAAAAAAAGAAGTGAAATTTCAACCCATCATTCCGTTAATAGCCATTGTAATGGATATTGTAGTACTGACGTCCTTCCTTTATATAAAATATCTAAACGATCCAATGGTACTCATCGTAGCAGCAATTGGAATTATCCTAATACTTGTTGCGGAACGGTTTTTTATGAATTCGCATACAGACGATAAAGGTAACATGTCGATGGGAATGGAAACTACAAATAGTAAAAACAATAAAACTTAATTAATTAAAAACCCAATTTATATGAAAAATATAGCAGTTATAGGATATGGCGTAATCGGAAAAAGAGTAGCCGATGCCATCAACGTACAAGATGATATGAAACTTAAAGGTGTTTGCGACGTCATCAGTGATTGGCGGATACAGAACGCCGTAAGAAAAGAGTATGAGATCTATGCGGCAACCGCCGATGCCGAAAAACAAATGGAGGCTTCCGGTATTTCGGTAAAGGGCAATATGCAAGGCCTATTGGATAAAGTGGACCTCGTGGTCGATTGTACCCCAAAGAACATAGCGGCCAAGAATGTTGAAATGTATAAGAAACAAGGTATAAAGTTCATTGTCCAGGGTGGCGAAAAACACGAAACCACGGGCCATTCCTTTAGTGCGGAAAACAATTACAAATCCGCTGTAAATCTTGATGCTACAAGGGTGGTTTCCTGTAACACCACCTCTATATTAAGAACATTGACCGCCTTAAAAAAAGCCGATTTATTGGACTACGCAAGGGGTACCTTGTTAAGAAGGGCCACCGATCCTTGGGAAAGTCATTTGGGAGGCATCATGAACACTATGGTTCCTGAAAGGGATATCCCCAGCCACCAAGGGCCCGATGCACAGAGCGTTGATCCCGATTTGGATGTGATTACTTCAGCGGTAAAAGTGCCCGAAACCCTGAGTCATATGCATTATTGGAACGTGAAATTGAAAAATCAAGTTACCAAGGAAGAAGTGCTCAACGCCTTTAAAACTTCGAGCCGTATTAAATTGATACGCTATGATCAAGGTCTGGTTTCAAACAACACCATCAAGGAAATGTTCATGGATATGGGCAGACCTTGGGGCGATATGTACGAGGTAGCCCTTTGGGAAGATATGCTCAAGGTAGTTGGCGACGAACTTTTTTATGCCTATGTGGTGGATAACCAAGCGATTGTTATTCCCGAGACCCTAGATGCCATTCGTGCACTTACCGGCATTGAGACCGATGCCCATAAATCTATAGAAAAGACCAATAAAAGTCTTGGTATTAATCAATAGCAACAACAATGAAAACATACGAAAATATAGTGGAACAGCTAGGGGACAAAGCGCCCTTTTATCTGGATCATGTTAGCGAAAAAATCACCAAAGATGAACTGCAATTGCCCGATGCTGATTTTGTCTCCAAAGTTTTTGTCAATAGTAATCGGAATCCTCAAGTGCTTCGAAGCCTTGCCCAATTGTACGGGCATGGCAGTCTAAAGGATACCGGGTATTTAAGCATACTTCCCGTTGACCAAGGTATTGAGCATAGTGCCGCTTTTTCCTTTTACAAGAACCCCGATTATTTTGATCCCGAAAACATTATAAAACTTGCTATCGGAGCAGGTTGTAACGGGGTGGCTTCGACTTTTGGGGCACTGGGTCTGTATGCCCGTAAATATGCGCATAAGATTCCGTTCATTGTTAAGATTAACCACAATGAGCTACTGTCCTACCCTAATAGCTACGACCAAACCTTGTTCGGAAAGGTCAGGGACGCTTGGAATATGGGGGCTGTTGCCATCGGGGCGACCATCTATTTCGGGTCTAAGGAAAGTAATCGACAGTTAAAAGAGATTGCGGAAGCTTTTGCCGAGGCCCATAGCCTCGGCATGGCCACGATCTTGTGGTGCTACACCCGTAACGACTCCTTTAAAAAGGGTAAGGAGGACTATCACACTGCTGCGGATTTAACAGGACAGGCCAATCACCTTGGGGTAACGATACAGGCGGATATCATCAAACAGAAACTGCCTACTACTAATTACGGTTTTAAAGACCTCCAATTCGGGAAGTATGACGATGCTATGTACGAAACCCTAACGACCAAACACCCCATCGATCTGTGCCGTTTACAGGTTGCCAATTGTTATATGGGCAAAATAGGATTGATCAATTCGGGTGGAGGTTCTAAAGGAGCATCCGATATGACCGAGGCCATCACAACGGCTATCGTAAACAAACGAGCTGGAGGCTCCGGGCTTATTTTGGGAAGAAAGGCTTTTCAAAGACCTTTTAAGGAAGGGGTGGAATTGATACATGCGGTTCAGGGCGTTTACCTTGAAAAAAGAATCACAATAGCATAATACAGATATAACAATGCTCGATACGGAAATAAAATCATTAAAATCCCTTAACAACTACCTACGAAAACTGGTAGAAAATAGGCTGTGGCTCAAGGTTATCATTGCCTTGTTCCTAGGTGTTGGTGTTGGCCTGTTGTTAAGCCCCCAAAACGGTTGGATCACCAAAAGCACTGCTGATGCTCTAGGGAATTGGTTGGCCCTGCCGGGAATGCTCTTCCTTAAATTGGTACAGATGATCATGATTCCCCTGATCGTGGCTTCCATCATTACGGGCATCGCCAGTAACGATAAGGAAAATCTGAAACGGCTGGGCGGTGGTGTGTTCTTGTATTTTATATCTACCACAATTATATCGGTAACCATAGGCACAATACTGGCCTTACTCTTTAGACCGGGAAAGTATCTGCACCAACAGGCAGAAGTCGATCATGCAAATGCATTGGCCGGTACTGCCGAAAGTTCGGAACTATCATTTGGACTAAACGATATTCCGAATGCCATAACAAATTTATTGCCCGAAAACCCATTGGCATCTATTGTAACTGGCGAAATGTTGAGTATTGTAATTTTTACGATTATAATAGGCGTTGCCGTGTTATCGCTGACCGACAACTTTCTCAAACCGGTAAAGTTGCTGTTGGGGGCCATCCAGGAAATCTGTATGACGGTGGTCAAATGGGCCATGTTGTTGGTTCCGGTCGCTGTATTCGGTCTAATGGCACAGCTGACTTCGAGCGTTGGCCTGAACTCTTTGGCGGGTTTGGGTTTTTATGTGCTCGTAGTACTGATAGGATTGCTCATATTGGTCGGTATTTACCTCTTGCTGGTAAGCATCCTTGGTCGCAGCAATCCATTTAAGTTTTTACGTAAGATTACGGATGTCCAACTTTTGGCATTCTCAACAACAAGCTCTGCCGCAGTAATGCCCTTATCACTAAAAACAGCGGAGGAAGAACTCAAGGTGGATGCCTCTATCAGTAATTTTATAATTCCCATCGGAACCACCGTAAATATGGATGGGACGGCCCTTTATCAGACCATTACGACTTTGTTTATAGCCCAGGCATACGGACTTGAAATGGGCCTTCTAAATGTCATTGTTATCGTGATTACAATAGTTGCAGCTTCGATTGGAACTCCGGCCATACCGGGAGGAGGCGTGGTGATTTTGGCTTCTGTACTATCCAGTGTCGGAATTCCGGCCGAAGGAATTATCATCATCATCGGGGTGGAGCGCTTGCTTGGCATGTTCCGGTCTGCGGTCAACGTTACCGGTGACCTAACGGCCTGCATGGTATTCGATAGGTTTTATGGAAATAAACCAGGAGATGCCAAACAGAGCGATGTAAAAACAAATACAGAGTTTTCAACTGTTTAAATGTTAAAAGAAAAGGATAATGATAAAATCAATTAACAAAATAGATCTTACCCCGAAACCGGGCAAGGAGTATTGGATAAACTGTCATAGGGAATGGCGGGAGGAGATCATTT
>TARA_R110002060_G_scaffold10406_1_pt1 | contig 14350 bp, 9 predicted proteins | sample TARA_R110002060 | Tara Oceans TARA_R110002060 (sample SAMEA4397091) | marine metagenome | biome: Polar Biome; feature: [MES] marine water layer (ENVO:01000295) within the mesopelagic zone...; material: water (ENVO:00002006), including particulate matter (ENVO:01000060) such as...... | reverse complement strand
TCGGCAAGAAAACCTTCTTTTAATTTCCCTAGTTGATTTAAATGAAATATGTTGGCGTTGCCAGAAGTGGCAGATTTTAATACGTCTAAAGGCTTCATTCCGTAATCGACCATGAGTTCCATTTCCCGGTAGTTTTCTCCGTGTGTAAAAACACCTACATCGCCTCCAAACACAATCTGTACACCAGAATCTAGGGCCATTTTAAATGATTTACGTTTTTGTTGAATTCGTTCGGGTTCTGGATCAGTTACTTTGTTCCACCCTCGGTATTGGGTAATGGCATCGCCAGCGGCAAGGGTAGGGCATAGGCCTATTCCTTGATCTTTCATCATCTTAAATATTTCAAGCGTTCCGCCATCTCCATGTTCAATGGTTTCTACGCCACCGAGTATCGCTCTTTTCATACCTTCTGGAGTACCTGCATGTGCAACTACATACTTTCCAGCACTCTTTGCTGTAGCCACCATTGCATCAATTTCTTCCTGTAGAAAAGTAGGTTGGGAATCAGCACCTGGTGTCCAACGGTAATCGGCATAGATTTTTATAAGATCAGCCCCATTGCCCATCTGTCTACGCACAGTTTCAATACATTGGTCAAGCCCACTAGCAGCTTCAGCACCAAGAGGAACGGTAACGCCATCATGAAATCCCTTAGGACCGTATGCGCCAGTAGCTACAATGGCAGGGCCTGCAACTAAAAGGCGTGGTCCAATGATGATACCATCATCAATTGTCTTTTTTAAATATACATCGGTATATCCGGCACCTTCGGCACCAAGGTCGCGCATGGTCGTTACTCCCGCCAAAAGTGAATTTTTAGCATGTACGGTTCCTCTAACGGCGCGTTCTACCGGAGATTCTTTTAGCACCTGGTCATTCCAATCCGTTTCATTATATGGGTGCAATAAAACATGTGAATGCCCTTCAATGATTCCTGGCATCAAGGTGGAACCTTGCAATTCAATTTCGGTGCAGTTGGCCGGTTTCGTAAACGCATTACTATTTCCTGCATATGTTATTTGATTTCCTTCAACGAGAACCACCCAATTTTCATGAATTTCGATACCGTCAAATACACGGTCTGGTTTTAAGAGTGTTTGTGCAGAAACAAGGTATATAGAGAATAGACTGAAAAATAAAATGGATTTCATAGAAGTGATAGAATTAATTTAAAATAGCAGTCTTTAAAAGGTTATCTAAATCAGTTTTAGAACGAGCCGTGCCTTTGGTAAACACCATATAAATGTCTTGCGTGTTTTTGATGTTTTCTAGCGGATTAGTATTGAGTAAAACAATATCAGCAATTTTACCTTCTGAAATAGTTCCATAATCTACATCTTGCTTTAAAAATTTAGCTCCATTATAAGCAGATGATCGCAAGGCGTCTAGGGGAGAAATACCCGTTGCGACCAAAGCCTCCATTTCTTTATGTAATGAAATACCAGGATACGTATAGCTGTTGTATGCACCACTATCTGAGCCGGCCAAAAGTGATACTCCATTTTTATTTAAATTATAAGCAAGTTTTCCAAAAAATTGGTCTAATTTTTTTCTGTCCGCAATCTGCTTTTTTGAAGCATTTTTAACGCGATCAATTCTACCTTGATATGTTTTTTGTACGTCTGAACTCATATATTTTAGGTATTCATCTTTTGTATGGTCAACTTCATCTAAATAGCTCAAAACACTACCAATATGCAATGTGGGAACAACAAAGACATTATTTGTTTTTAAATTTTTAAATGTTTTTAGTGCTGTTAAATCTGAAAAAGAGGCTTGTAAAAGAGGCATGGCATCCCAAAACCCAATTTCCTTTGTTATTAGTTTTTGGGTGATTTCCTCCTCATTCGCAGAACATCCTTTCAAAATGTAGTACAAATGCTCAACAGCATCTAAACCGGCATCAATAGTAGCTTCAAGTTGTACCGTAAATGGCATATGGCCCGATGTGATAAGATTTCTTTTTTCTGCATCGCGAATAGTCCTTAGGTAATTTTCACCCGTAATTTTGCTATCGTATATTTTTACGAAATCTGTAGGGATTGATTGCAAAGAGTCTAACGCTTTAGAAATATCTTGATCATTTTCAACTTCTAATGATCCTGCCCATGTGGCACCAGGGCCATCAATTTTTGGTCCTGATGTGAAAATCTTTGGTCCGACCAATTCATTATTTGTAATTGCTTTTTGCCACTTCATCACAGACGAAGTAAGGTCACCACCAGCATCACGTACCGTGGTAATGCCATTTGCTATAAAAAGGTTCAAGAAGTTTTTATTGGCAGCTATTAAAGAATCACCACCTCTAAAGTGAACATGATTATCCCAAAAACCAGGCAGCGCATATTTGCCAGAACCATCGATAGTCGCTGTTGCTTTTGAGCTTGATTTTTCCACAGTATTTTCTATATGAGCTAAACGTCCATCTTTTAAGTAAATAGTTGACAAATCGATTTGTCCTGTTTCTAAATCAATGAGGTTGACGTTTTCTATGGCGACATCATAAGTAATATTAGGTTCTGATGTACATGATAGCATAGTCGCATAGCAAAATATGCTTAGGCTAATTTGTTTGACAGTACTTGATATGGCCATAGTGTTTTTAGTTCGTTTTGAAAGGTAAAAATAATTAGGTATTCAATACTTGTCTTATTAGGATAAAAACAAAAATCAGTAGACTATATCCTATAAAAAAAGGGATTATATATGCTTTTAAATCAAATACTAAAAAAAGCCCAATGAGCAGTAGTTGAAAGCCTAGGCCAAATGTAGAGACCGCTGTCATTAACCAATTGGGTTGATATTTTCCTTTTATGGCATTTTTATCTAGACCATAAATGATACGATCATATGGGCCATAACAAAATGAATAGATACTGTATAGTAGGTCTACAGTTTCTTGATTTTCCCCACTTAGGGCTGTGGGTGTTTTATTCTCAAATACACGACTTGTAGTATCTCCATTATGTTTATTTCTTAAAATCACATAGTAATAATTGTAAAGGGTACCTTGTAATTCTAGGCCAACGAAAGCTATCAATGCAAAGAAAAAAGTACTGTTGGTAGTATACCAAATAGAAAGTATGAAAAGTAGATTAAGTATGAAGTCTGAAATAGAATCAAAGTAACGACCTATATGTGAAGGTGTATTCTTTATTCGCGCAAGTTCACCATCTGCGGCATCGAGAATCGATTTTAAAACAAGAAAAAATAAAGCTGACCAATAAAACCCGTTTAGTATAGAAGCAATTGCCAAAAGTCCGCAGACCGTAAAGGCCAATGTAACGTGTATCGGCGTAATTGTTGTTGTTTTTAAACGGTTGGCAATAATGAAGGCAAAGGGCCTACCGTAATCAGATAGGTCCAGGAACCGATGTTCCTTAGGTAATTTAGACATTTTAAGACATCTTCGGGAAAACCAATAACGGAAACACGTTGGCTTGGTACACCACAAAAGTGAATGCAAAAATAAGGTTTAATTAACAATTATGTAAATAGGGGTAGCGTAGGGGATTAAACAATTTATTTTCTATTTTATCTTCCACCTCCATTTCTGTATTTCTCATTTGCCGTGCATAACCGAATAATTTCGGTAATTCGTTTTAGTCTGGTTTCCTCTCTTTTAGCTTGGTTAAGCCAGTAAAGATAACTCTTACATTGACTTCGGGTAAAATTAGAATAGTTCTCGAATGCTTTGGGGTTCCTATTTAATGCTATTTGTAAGTCTTCGGGTATAACTCCATTTTCAACATTATCTAGTGAAGTCCATGAACCATTTTCCTTAGCTATTTTAATTGATGCTAATCCGGTAGAATGCATAAGTCCTTCAGCTTTCAATTCTTTTATATGATCTTTATTGACTTTACTCCAAACACTTTTAGGTTTTCTAGGACAGAAATATTGTCGTCTTTTACCATTGCCCAGGCTTTTTACGGTGCTATCAATCCATCCATAACAAAGTGCAACACGCACAGCTTCTTCCCATCGCATACTATCATTTTCGTGTGCTACAGTGAAAAATATAAGATATATTCCTTTATGAATCGAATGGTTGATATGTAACCATTCTTTAAATTCTGTATCATTTCTGAAATATAACTCTGGTAATTTTGTCATAATTCATTAATGTAGATAATTTTTTTATTAAAAATACAATGTTTCATTGATAAAGTATTGGATTATAAAGATTCGAACACTATTTTTATAAATTCTTAAATCAACTAAACAACAACATTTTACGTATGAAAAAACTTTTTAATGCGCTGCTTTTGGGCTTTGCGCTTGTTATTGTCTCATGTGGTGGCAATAAACGTGAAGGGGAAGCTAAGGTTTTGGTATTCTCAAAAACCATGGGTTTTAAACATGCTTCAATTCCTGCAGGAATAGTGGCAATTCAAAAATTAGGTCAAGAAAACGGATTTGCCGTAGATACAACCAAAAATGCAGATCTTTTCACAGATGAAAATTTAAAAAACTACTCAGCGGTAATCTTTTTAAGTACTACGGGTAATGTTTTGGACCAGAACCAAGAAGCTGCTTTTGAGCGCTATATTCAAGCAGGTGGAGGTTATGTTGGGGTACATGCCGCAGCAGATACCGAATACGATTGGGGATGGTACAATGATTTGGCTGGTGCTCAATTTTTAAGCCACCCTAGCGGTACACCTAATGCAGATTTTATCATCAAGGACAAAAATTTTGTGGCGACTAAGTTCTTTACAGATTCTGTTTGGAATAGGGATGATGAACTGTATAACTATAAAAAAATAAATTCAGATGTAAATGTCCTGATGACTTTAGATGAATCTTCTTATGAAGGAGGACAGAATGGTGATTTTCATCCAATTGCTTGGTACCATGATTATGATGGAGGCCGTGCTTTTTATACAGGTGCTGGTCATACTAACGAAAGTTTCTCTGAAGATCTGTTTTTAAAACACCTTTTAGGTGGCATACAATATGCCATAGGGGATAATTTGAATTTGGATTATGCTAAGGTAAAATCACAAATACCGCCGGATACTGACCGTTTTGCAAAAGTTGTTTTGAGCGAGGGTCAGTTTTTTGAACCTACGGAAATGACCGTTTTACCTAATGGAGATGTTTTGGTCGCACAAAGAAGGGGAGAGGTAGTTCTTTTTAATAATGAGACCCAGGAATTAAAAGAAGTTGCAAAATTAGATGTGTATTGTAAAACATTAGAGACCCCAGGTGTTAATGCTGAAGAAGGTCTTATGGGCTTACAAAAAGACCCAGACTATGCTAACAATCATTGGATTTACTTGTATTATGCGCCAACTGGTGATAAATGGATAAATCGTCTTTCACGTTTTAAATATATCGATGGTAATTTTGATTTAGCCTCTGAACAGGTTATTTTAGAAATTGATTCTCAAAGAGAAATATGCTGTCATACAGGTGGTTCAATTGCTTTTGGACCTGATAACTTACTTTACTTATCGACCGGAGATAATTCTACACCATTCAACGAAAAGGATGAAAAATATGTAAACAATGGTTTTGCACCATTGAACGATACACCAGGGCACGAGCAGTTCGATGCAAGGCGTACATCTGGAAACACCAATGATCTTCGGGGTAAAATTTTAAGAATAAAAGTGAACGAGGATGGTAGTTATGCTATTCCAGAAGGGAACTTATTCCCAGTAGGAACAGAAAAAACTAGACCTGAGATTTATACAATGGGACATAGAAACCCATATAGAATTTCTGTTGATATTAAAAGAGGGTATGTATATTGGGGAGATGTTGGGCCAGATGCAAGAGCCGATAGTTTAGGTACAAGAGGACCAAAAGGGTATGATGAAATGAACCAAGCACGTAAACCAGGTAACTTTGGTTGGCCTCTGTTTATTGGGGATAATTATGCATATAACCAGTACAATTATGAAACAGGTGAAAGTGGACCAACTTTTGATCCAGAGAAACCAATGAATACTTCTAGAAACAACACTGGTTTAACTGAATTGCCTCCAGCAACCCCTGCGTACGTGTATTACCCATACGATGAGTCAGCTAGTTTTCCACAAACAGGCACTGGTGGTAGAAACGCAATGGCTGGTCCTACGTATTATTCTGACTTATATACAGGAGAGGAGAAGCTTCCTAGTTATTATGACGGTAAAGTAATCATCTATGATTGGATGCGTGGTTGGATGTTCGCCGTACATCTTAAAGAAGATGGTAGTTTTAATAAAATGGAACCTTTTGCACCAGAAGTTAAATTGAACAATTTAATTGATATGGAGGTTGGTCCTAATGGTAAAATATATTTATTGGAATATGGTAGTGGTTGGTTCTCTCAAAATGCCAATTCTGCCTTAGGCTACATAGAGTACAATGGAGGCAACAGACCACCGGTTATTGATGACTTAATTGTTGAAACGACCTCAGGAAAAACACCATTAACTATCAGTGCCAGAGTAGCGGCACATGATCGTGAAGCGGATAACGTTACTTACAAATGGGATTTTGGAAACGGTGAAACCAAGGAGACTACGGAACCAACTGTAAGTTATGCTTATGTAGATGCCGGAGCATATAACTTAAATGTTACCGTTTCTGATGATAAAGGCGCAACTGCCGTAAGTGAAAGTACAAGTATTGTTTCTGGTAACTCTAGACCAGAGGTAAGTATAGAATTAAAAGGAGGTACACCTGCCTTTTATTTGCCAGGTCAAAAAATTGCTTATGCGGTTAGTGTTAGTGATCCAGATGGTGCTACAATAGACGAGAGTAATATTTTTGTAAGTGTAGATTATTTAGAAGGTATGGACAAAGTGGCGATGAATTTAGGTCACCAACAAGTATCTGCTGCAGTTACCGGAAAAGCTTTAACGCAAGCCATGGATTGTAAGACCTGCCATAAAGAAGCAGAGGCTTCCATTGGACCAAACTACAAAGATGTTGCCGAGAAATATAAAAATAGAAGGGATGCGTTGGCCTACCTTCAATCTAGAATTAAAACCGGAGGTAATGGTGTTTGGGGAGAAGTAACTATGCCTGCACACCCTAAAATTACTTCTGAGGAAACAAGACAGATTTCACAGTATATTCTTTCTTTAGCAGCAAACCAAGAAGAAGAAAAATCACTACCGGTTAGTGGAACGATAACCGCAGAAGCATCTGCTCCTGGTAATATGCTGGTTTTAACGGCTAGTTATACTGATGAAGGTGCTGAAGGAACAATTCCATTGACTGGCTCTAAGGCAATTGTTATACCAAGCAGTACTATAGAGTTGACAGAGGCCATAAAAACTGAAGGTATGCAAGCCATGAATTTTGGAGGTATGAATTTAATGTTAATGAATGCTGCGACCGGTTGGTTTGAATTAGCGGATACTTCTTTGAAGACAATAAATTCTTTGACACTAACTGCCGGATGGCAAAGTCCACCAAGTTTGAGTTTCACCTTTGAAATTCATGAAAATACTCCGGATGGACCCGTTATTGGACAGGCTACATTGCCGGCACAACCCGCAGGTTCCCAAGGTACAAAGGTAAACATTCCAATTTCTGGAACTGTATCTGGAGACGGTCCTTATTATGTTACATATAAGGCAGAGGAAGGTAAAGAGGTGACTGCAATAGCACTTACAGGTGCGATGTTCAGATAATACACAGTAAAGCTCTTATTTGTAAAAAGCCCGCTAATAAAGCGGGCTTTTTTAATGGGTATGTTCAAGCGTTCTATTTTTACTACGTATTATAAATAAAACTAACCATTCAATTTTTGACTAATCGACTCACCGATTTTCATCAATAGTTTGGTTTCCGTTTCTGTAAAGTCATAAGGCACCGGTTTAGCTATACCTATAGTACCATATAGTTTTCCTTCGTGAATTAAAGGAGCGGCTAAAGAGCCTTCCATTTTTGTGTCTTTTGCAGATGGTCTTGCAACTCCTGAATCATCTGTTTGTAAGTTACACATTTCCACAGGTGTTCTTCGCTCCGCAGCAATACCGGCCATACCTTTACCAATAGGGATAGTGGATAATTTTGGAATTAGAAATTCAGGAATACCAATTTGCGATTGTAGTTGAAGCAACGATTCATTATCTAAAAAATGCAATGTTCCTGTAGAACAATTAAAATGCTCTAGGGTTGATTTAAGAAGATTTTCCCAATTCGGATTTTCTTTGGATAATTCATTACGTATTGCTTGTGGAATTTCAGCGTATTCACTCATATTTTATCATTTATTGAAGAACCAATTTTTAAAACTAGCTCTTTACTAACCTAATGATAAAGGTACGTATATCTGTTTTTAGAAGAAACCAATTTTAGGCGACTTTTGTTCGTTTCGGTGGTCTTCGGTAAGCATAGTATCCTAAAACAGCATTTATAGCCTTTGCAATAGCTATTCTAATAGGAAATAACTCTTCGCCTAAAGATTCGTCAATAGAACGTAATTGCATATAATAATTACTGATTAACGGAAAATCTTTTCTTGAGGCAATGTGTGACTCCGCTTTAGCAACGGCAACGGGCATTCCCTCTTTTATGGGCTTACATGTTACCAAAGTAGGTTTATCATTTTTATGTAGCATTGCAGAAAATCCGAATAGCCTACAAATGAGTCCGCGATGTGCGTATTCAGAACAGAAGCCTATAGCGCCAGGCGCAAGGATGGTATTTAAAACGGGACATAGAGTAGTTGATTTATCATTGTTAAGAGTGTCGAGCCATTGTTCAGCTTCACCATTCTTAAAAAGATAGTAGGCCAAGGGTAAGAATTCCAAGGCCGATGCATTAATGTCCGGTTTGCTACAGCATTTGCCGCAATTGGGCATGCAGCCCAGTCCTGTGGATTTTTGAAAGGAGTCCACCTCCTTTTCCAAGTGGTTGAAAACACGTTCTACCGCTCGAACTTTTAGGTATATCGACAAAGTCTAATTTAAGACGGTGAAGGTAGGCTAAGTTTAAATGCGATAGCCAAAAACCTGAAGTATTATTGAAAATATTTTAGAATAGCAAAATGATATTTTCGATATAACTTTTTGACTTTAAGAATACTTTGGGTTTAGAAGCGGTCTGTTCTCAAATTTTTTGGATCGTTTCCAAGACGTTCAATTATATTGAAATTAATACCCCCTAATAGGTGTTCTTCGACAGTTAATACTTGAACTTTACATAAAACTGGTTTTGTATTGTTCTTAAAAGTATAGCCTCTAAATCCGCCATCACGGTCTCCGGTAATATTATATCCGATATCTTCAATGATTTCTCAATCTTTAGTATTTTCATTATACCATTTCCATCTATAAAAAGCAGCTTTTTTTAAATCGGTAGGTGCGAAGATGGAATACAATATATACGCACTTTCATTGGGGCATAGCTAAAATCTAATTTGTGTTTTCGCCAAAATACAAATGAATCCTTAGACTCATAGATAACTAGGTAATTGTTATTTTTCAAAGTAATATTGTAGGCTACAATTCCTTTATCTAGAGCCAATGGAACAGGTGGTATAAGTTTTATAAAATAGAATAGATTAATTATACCGTAGATACTCAGTATAATGATAATCATCTTACCTAATTTTATTCTTGTCGCATACTCGGACTTTTACCATGAATAAACATCAATAAAACTAAAGTAACGGTTAAACTGGCTGCTCCTGAAATTAAAAAAATTATAGTATTTAATTTCTTCAAAAAGACAGGAATCATGAAGGTAAAAAAAGTGAAGCGGTCTTTTAAAGGGAAACACTTCTTGAGCAATAGATAACATAAGCACTAGTGCAGACATAAAATCGATAAATCATAGGTGCGATTTATGCGGCCTAAGGTTGATGTGTCAAAAATAAAACCACCAATAAAGAATATTATTGGTGCATACTTTGAGTTCCTTCTAATAAAATTTCTGAAGGCACTTTTTGTAAATCTAACGATTGATCTTTTTATGAAGCCATAGGGTAATAATCGTTACTTGTAAATTAAATAAACAGGGGTTATTGCTCTAATCCTAGTAAAGATGGGCCCAAACAATAAAATTAATTCGATTTTGAATCGATGTAAAAATTTGGGTCTATGGTAATAGTTTTTAATTCTCCTTTAATTTTTTGTTTTTGCCATGTAGTAGTGGGTTCTAACCATATAGGTTTCTCATCAATATAAATACGTAAAGGAAGGGTGAAGCCTTCTACTACATTAGCGTATTTATATAGTAGCTTCTTTCCTTTTGTAGAATACTCGAAAACAGGAATTTTAGTTGTACGCAAATATTGATTAAAGAATGGCCTTAAATCGCGTTTCATTTGCATACTTATGTAATGTTCAATTTGGTCTGTTGTTACTGTTTTATGATAGAACTCTTTATTTAACCCTCTAAGAATCATTCGCCATTTATCATCATCATTAACTACTTGGCGTAGTGTATGTAATATATTTGAACCCTTATAATACATATCACCACTACCTTCATGATTCACATCATAAATACCAATAATTGGCCTGTCATTATTAATGTTTTTACGAATTCCTTGTACGTAAGCATTTGCTGCTTCTGTACCATAATGATAATCTAAAAACAAACTTTCAGAATAACAGGTAAAGCCTTCATGAACCCACATATCAGCAGCATCTTTGTATGTGATATTATTGGCAAACCATTCATGACCGGCTTCATGAACAATAATAAAATCAAATTTTAAACCCCAACCGGATCCTGATAAATCTCTGCCCAAATATCCATTTATATATTGGTTGCCATAGGTAACAGAGCTTTGATGTTCCATGCCCAAATATGGCACTTCCACCAACTTAAATGAATCTTCATAAAACGGGTAGGGGCCAAACCAGTTTTCAAAGGCTTCCATCATTTTTGGTGCATCTTTAAAATGCTTTCTAGCCTTTTCTAAATTATAGTCTAGAACATAGTAATCCATATCTAGGTTTCCCTTTTCGCCATCGTACTTTTCACCAAAATGAACATAATCGCCAATATTGACATTGACACCATAATTGTTGATTGGGTTCGATACAAACCAATGGTACGTGTTTGTATCTTCATCTATCTTTCTTAATCGTCCGTTAGATACATTCATAAGGCCCTTAGGGGCTTTGACACTAATAAGCATACTATCTACTTCATCATACATATGGTCTTTGTTAGGCCACCAAACACTAGCACCTAAACCTTGACATGAAGTTGCCACAAAATCTTTACCGTTTTCATCTTTTTTCCAAGAAAAACCACCATCCCAAGGTGCTTTAACCGCTTCTTTCGGGTGCCCGGAATAAGTAACTATTATTTCGTTAAACTCATCAATTTTTTGCTGTTTCTCTAATTGAATAAAGTGGGCATTACCTTTATTGATTATTTCTAATTCCTTACCATCCTGCGTTACTTTTCCAATTTGCAACGGTAATTGTAAATCAACCTGCAATACTTGATGGGGTTCTAGTACTTTGTAACGAATGGTATTACTACCGCTTATGAATTTGTCATTGGGATTGACCTCGATATCTAAATGATAGTAATTCAAATCCCACCAGGAACGTTCGGGGGTAATACTACCTCTAAGGGTGTCTTGTTCTGTGAACGTTTGCGCTTGACCGAAAGTGAAAAATCCTAAGGCAAGGGCAATTACTATATTTTTCATCCTGTAATGAATTAAATTATTCTTTTAAAATATTTCAATATTAGGCAAATCTTATCTAAATATCCCGTTAGGAAAAACAACAGGACTTTCAAATTCGTTTTCACCTACTGTAGAAACTCCAAAAAAGAAATTGTCAATAACAATACCTTCTAAGGTGAACTCAGTAACATCACCCACATAACGGCTGTTATCCCATGTAGGAGATGTTGTATCTCTCCAGTAGATTTTATATCCTTTGGCCCCGTCAACTTTACTCCATTGAAACTTAGCAGCAGGTTCTACGATACCGCCAATTTTAACCGTTGCTGGTGATGGTGGTGCCCAAGCTAAAGATGCTAGATTAATAGCGTTTACAGCAGTTAATTTAGCAGCATATTTAAAATTTACATGTTCTAAAACATCGCCATAGGCAATACCATCTTCAACACGGATGTCTTGATGCTGTTGAGTATAGTTTTCGTGAGCTTCCATAATACGAATACCTGGAAAACCAGCATCATTAAATGGTCTGTGGTGGCCGCCTCTTCCAAAACGGTCCAATCGATAAATCATCATCGGATTCATTTCGGGCATATACAGCTTTACGTTTTTATGAACGTAACGTGCCAGTTGTCTTGAAACACCGTCAACTTCACCGCCATAAAAACGCCTAGCTTTGCGTTGCTCTTCTGTTTCGGTTGGTGGCACAGGTTCTGAGAAAATTCTAAAATCTACATTACTAACAGTACCATCAACACCAGTGATGTTACCAATCATATCATTATTGAAAATACCGATAATTTCCCAACCTTGATCTTTGGCATATTGCGCAACTCCGCCACCTCCAAAGAGACCTTGTTCTTCACCAGAGAGTCCCATATAAATGATGCTGTTCTCAAATTTATATTTAGAAAGTACTCGGGCAGCTTCAAGGGTACCGGCCATACCACTTGCATTATCATTCGCTCCTGGAGATTCATCAGTATAATTTGTTGGGTCACTTACCCTAGAATCTATATCACCACTCATAATAATAAAGCGATTAGGATATGTAGTACCTTTTTGAATAGCGAGTACATTTACGATCTCTACATCTTTAACAATACGAGGGTTAGCTCCTTTTTCTACCAAATCTTTTTGATAAATAACATTCAAACAGCTATTACAAGCACTTGATGTTTTCTCAAATTCACTTTTAATCCATCTTCTGGCAGCTCCAATACCTCTTGTTTTTGAAATGGTATCGCTTAAAGTATGTCTTGTTCCAAAATTGGCCAGTTTTGTAATATCATTTTCGATACGCTCTGCTGAAACGGCATTGATAATGTCGTAGATACGTTGGTCGGTTTGGGCAGATACTATAAACGATGAGGTCAAAAGACCAATAAGAAGTAATTTTTTCATTTCAAGTTGGTTTATAATTTTAAAATGGTAATTAGTATGATTTTCATTAAAAGGAAGGAAATTTTATTCCTTTGGTAACAATTGTAAATAGCAAATTAAATAGTGTACGATTGTTAAAGGTATTAAACCTACAAAAACAAAAATCGGGAAATGAATTTTATAGTACAATAAATACATTACATTTTCTCATTGATTTTACTTGCGGCAAATTCGATGTTGTGTATTACCTGATCTTCTTAACCATTAGGTTATAAACTCCTAGTATTGGTCCTATGGCCAAGGGAATAAACAGTAGATAAATAGGAATTATGTTTTGAAGTACCCCTAATAGTTGAATACTTAAAATTGTAATGGCAAAACCAATACAATTGACCAATGTAAGTGCTGTTCCTTTTAATTCGGGTGCAACCGAAGAAGCAACGAGACTAGAGAATTGTGGTGAGTCAGCGGTAACGGCAATTCCCCATAAGCACCATCCTAATAAAAAAACAGGAGTTGGCAAAGAGAATAGAAGAGGTGAGATTAAGCATAGTGAACCAGACATTGTTAATGCCATCATCGCTACTTTTTCACTACCTATTTTTTGAGATATCACTCCGCCAAAAGCACAGGACACTCCACCGAGGGCAATTATAATTCCTGTCCATAACGGTATAGATAGTCCACTGCCGGTTTGCTTGTTAAACCAAAAGAGAGCAACTGGGGTAAATGCCCAAAATGCATATAATTCCCACATGTGACCAAAATAACCAAATGCCGATTTTCTGAACTCAGTATTTCTAAAAAGTTTAGGTCCTACAGCTAACTTTAAAGTAGTGCTGCCTATTCTAAACGGACCATTTGGAACTAAAATAAACAAGAGAAAACCTCCGATTGCAGTTATACCAGATGTAATTTTTATAACACTATCTGGATGGTTGGCCAATGGGCTTCCTTTTAATAAAAAAGGAAAAGCGGTTCCTAGAACTAATGCTCCAACCAAAAAACCCAAAGCTTTGCCTAAACCCTTTTCGTAATAATCGGCAGCTATTTTCATCCCTATTGGATAAATACCGGCAAGAAAAAAACCAGTGCTAAATCGCGCTAGCATAAGCCCGATAACACTAAGATTTGGTAAGATTAAAAATAAGTTAGATAGCGATGCTAAAAATGCACAAAGCATGAATACGCGAGATGGTGAAAATCTATCGGCTATCATTAATATAGCGAAAAGCAAGGTGCCGACAATGAAGCCAAATTGAACCGATGATAGTACATAACTAATTATGTCGGTACCAAAATCTAGCTTTTTTGTTAACGATTCTAATATGGCATTGCCTGCAAACCAAGTAGATGTACAGG
>TARA_R110002060_G_scaffold77464_1_pt1 | contig 15112 bp, 15 predicted proteins | sample TARA_R110002060 | Tara Oceans TARA_R110002060 (sample SAMEA4397091) | marine metagenome | biome: Polar Biome; feature: [MES] marine water layer (ENVO:01000295) within the mesopelagic zone...; material: water (ENVO:00002006), including particulate matter (ENVO:01000060) such as...... | reverse complement strand
GTGATTGCCAATATTACGGGATTATGATACTAAACGGATAATCAGTAAGATTTTTCATTTTTCTCCATTACGGCAAGTCCTTTGTATAAAATTTTAAACGCAGCGCCCATCTTAAAAATCTTGGGGATTTTAGAACAGGAGTATAAGCTAGGCGAAAAGGATCGTTTTGAATTGATTCCTTTTTACTTGATTACCATGTTTATCGAAATAAATAAGCAATCCATGGTATCGGTCTTAAATAAGAAGAATCGAAAAGCCGCTAACCGTATCACGGAAAAATACCTGAATGCCTTGCAACAATTTGTGAACGAGAAAAAGACCGTTGCAGAATATGCGGCCTATTTAGCTATTTCTAAAAATCATTTACATAAATGTGTAAAGGCGGTTACCGGTAAGTCGGCACATAACTTACTAACAGAAATGCGCATTTTGGAGGCTAAGGTTTTGCTGAAACAAAGCAACTTATCCGTTGGCGAAATTGCCTTTAAAAGCGGAAATATGGACCAAAGTGATTTTTCCAGGTTTTTTAAAACCTGGACGGGAATGACTCCTACAGCGTATCGTAAAATAGAAAATTGATTGATTTTGCATAAAATTGGATACGATTTACCTAATAATCCTTTTAACTTTTTATTTTCTTTACCATAATAATTGAAGTTTTAAATTATAGTATTCATAACAGAGTAATTGAATATGTAGTAATTTGTCATATTCAAAGATTATTGGATTTCAATTATAGGCAGGTATACTTTTTTAAATAGATGATCTAATCCAAATTAAATAGATGGATATAAAGGATAAAGTATTTTTAATTAGTGGAGGCGCTTCCGGCTTAGGTTTGGCCACTGCAGAATTAATAGTAGCGAATAAAGGCTTTGTAGTGTTGTTGGATATCAATGAAGAAATAGGTAAAGCTGTTGCTAAAGACCTAGGTAGCCAAGCTTTGTTTGCAGCTACGGATGTCACCAATGAAGAGCAGGTTAATAAAGCGATAGATGCCGGTGTTAATGCATTTGGCACAATACATGGCGTAATCTGTTGTGCCGGTATCGGTCCTGCGCATCGTGTACTGGGAAAAGAAGGATTGCATTCCCTCTCTAGCTTCTCAAAGGTAGTTCAAGTAAATCTTATAGGTTCTTTTAACGTTTTACGTTTGGCCGCAAATGTAATGCAGGGTAATACCCCCGGTGAAAGTGGTGAACGTGGCATTATTATTACAACGGCCTCGGTCGCAGCCTTTGATGGCCAAATTGGGCAAGCGGCCTATTCGGCATCAAAGGGCGGCATTGTTTCCATGACCTTGCCCATTGCCCGGGAATTTGCCCGTTTCGGCATTCGGGTGATGACAATTGCCCCAGGTATTTTTGAAACTCCAATGTTAATGGGCCTGCCCGAAGATGCAAAAATATCCTTAGGCGCTCAAGTACCTTTTCCTTCTCGTTTGGGAAGACCTAATGAATATGCTTCTTTGGCCAAACATATCATTGAAAACCAAATGCTTAATGGTGAAGTCATTCGTCTAGACGGGGCTATACGGATGGCCGCAAAATAAAAATTTATGAAAAACAACTATACCAATTTATTGGTCAATGCCGATGGTGCAATACTTACTATCGCACTGAACAGGGAAAAGAAACGTAATGCCATAAATACGGAAACCATAGAAGAATTGGAACATGTATTTATACATATGCCAAATACCATAAAAAGTGTAATCATCTATGGTAAAGGAAATCATTTCTGTGCGGGTCTGGATTTATCGGACCTAAAAGAAACCAATTCTACAGAAGGCGTTTTTCATTCCAGAAAATGGCACAGGGCCTTAGATCAGATACAGAATAGTCCGGCTCCAGTAATCGCACTTCTTAACGGTGCCTGTGTAGGTGGCGGATTGGAACTGGCAAGTGCTTGTCATATTCGTGTTGCCGAACGAACAACTTTTTATGCCTTGCCAGAAGGGCAAAGGGGCATCTTTGTTGGTGGCGGTGGCTCGGTTCGCATTCCAAGACTGATCGGGGTGGCGCGCATGACGGATATGATGCTTACGGGCAGGGTCTATAAAGCAGATGAGGGTTATTTGGTAGGGTTTTCACAATATGTTGAAAAAGATGGTTTAGGCATGGAAAAAGCATTGGAACTCGCAAACAAAATTAGTGGTAACGCGCCAATGACCAATTATGCCCTTACAAATGTATTACCCAGAATTGTTGAAGGCGGACAAGATGTTGGCCTCATGTTGGAGTCTATGACCAGTGCAATTTCCCAAGATGCCCCAGAGGCAAAACAAAGATTAAAGGACTTTTTGGAAGGAAGGGCCAAAAAAGTTGGAGAATAATTTTAGCAAACAACACCATGAAGACTTTTTTTAATGTATTGACTTTTTTATTTGTTTTGAGCTGTCTACAGATAGCTGCTCAGAGCAAAGTACCAGAACCCGAATTGGAATTTCTATTTGAGGAGAACGTTCTCCTAGAACCTGCTATAGAAGTAGGTAATACAACCTATGGCAATCGCCGTATCATTAATATTGTTGGGGGCACTTTTGAAGGACCTAAACTTAAAGGTAAAATACTTTCTGGTGGTGCAGATTGGCAGACCGTTCGTGAAGACGGCACAGCAGATTTGGTAGCACAGTACACCTTACAGACAGATGATGGTGCACTTATTTATATCGTAAATAAAGGTATTCGGCACGCTTCCCCAGATATTTTGGCACGCATGAAAAAAGGTGAGTTTGTAGACCCCAGTGAGTATTATATGCGAACTGCGGCCACCTTTGAAACTTCGCACGAAAAATATAAGTGGTTGAACAAAATCATTGCAGTTGCCAGTGGAGCACGTTTGGAAACCGAAGTTGTTATTCGTTTTTACCAAGTAAATTAGAAGGTGTAAAACATGATACCTACTACTACAACCAATTACTTAAAAATAGATACCCTTCCCATTGACATTCAAAAACGAACGGGAAAGGACAATGCCATTTATTTAAAATCGAATATTCCTTTGGGGTCGCATCCCAATAAAATTACCGAATGTTTAGCCTATTGGGCACAAAATATTCCTGAAACCGTTTTCTTGGCACAACGGGGGAAAAATGGGAGTTGGATAACATTGACATATTTAGAGGCCTGGCAAAAAATTCAGCATATAGGTCAGTTTATAGTAGACAGTGGAGCTTCAAAAGAAAGACCCATCGCCATACTTTCTGGCAACAGTCTGGAACATGGTCTTTTTGCCTTGGCCGCAATGCATGTAGGCATTCCCTATGCTCCTATCAGCCCGGCCTATGCTTTAAAATCTACTGATTATGCCAAGCTGAAACACTGCATAGACTTCTTGACGCCCGGTCTAATCTTTGTTCAGGATATAGCTCTTTTTTCAGAAGCTCTACAGGCACTTTCAACAAATACGCCTATAATTACGGTAAAAAATGGCTCTGCCAATACCATTTCCTTTGCTTCGGTCCTAGAAACCCAAGTAACGAAAGAAGTGGAAAATGCCCATAATTTGATAAACCCCGATACCATTGCAAAAGTATTGTTCACCTCTGGGTCTACAGGATTACCAAAAGGAGTCATCAATACACACAAGAACATGACCACCAATTGGCAGCAGATTACGCAAACCTTTCCTTTTTTTAAAAATGGCGGTTTACAGCTCATGGATTGGCTTCCATGGAACCACACTTTCGGCGGGAATCATAATTTTGGATTAACACTTTATAATGGCGGCAGTTTATACATTGACGAAGGTAACCCGACACCAAGAGGAATTGAAGTAACCATTAAAAACCTGCAAGATTTTGCGCCAACGGTATACTTTAACGTGCCAAAAGGTTTTGAAGAATTAATAAGTTGTTTAAAAAAGGATAAAGCGTTACGAACGTTGTTTTTTTCTCGATTAAAAATGTTCTTCTATGCCGGTGCAAGCATGTCGCAACATATATGGAATGGCCTGGAGGAACTTTCCTTAAAAACTACCGGAAAGAAATTGTTGATAGCATCTGGTTTGGGTATGACGGAAGCGAGTCCATCTGCCATGTTCAATACACGATATGGTAGCATTTCTGGACTGTTGGGTGTCCCCGTGCCTGGTTTAGAGGTGAAACTTATTCCGGATGGGGATAAATTGGAAGCCCGTTTTAAAGGGGCCAACCTAACCCCCGGGTATTGGCGAAATGCTGAAGCAACCGCAAAGGCATTTGATGAAGAAGGATTTTATAAAACGGGTGATGCTCTAAAATTTATAAATAACGATGATCCAAACGAAGGAATGCTCTTTGATGGTAGAATTGCGGAAGACTTTAAATTAAGCTCGGGTACTTGGGTAAGTGTAGGCGTTTTGCGCTCTAAACTTATTACGGCGGGTAACGGAATGATACGGGACGTTGTAATTACGGGTCATGATAAGGATTATTTATGTGCCATACTATTTCCAGATGTCAACCATTGTTACAATTTAATGGGTTGTACAACAGAGACGGATTTAACGGCTTTACTTAACCATTCTATCATCATAAATGAAGTTCAAAATATATTGAATGCCTTGGGTAAGGAAAGAACGGGAAGTTCCACCTTCATTAAAAGAGCGTTTTTGGCCGATTTTGAGCTCTCTATCGATAAAGGGGAAATAACGGATAAAGGTTCCATCAATCAACGAAGTATCCTATCCAACAGAAAAACAATTGTAGAAAAATTATACTCGGACACCCTGCAAGAAGGGGTTCTTGAAACTAAATAGCCACTTATGCAACCGAAAATTAAAGATTTGATCGACCAAAGTGCCATGTCCAAATTGCAGTACACCACAATTTTGGTTTGTTTTCTAATGAATATTTTAGACGGTATGGACGTGCTGGTCATATCCTACTGTGCCCCTGCAATTGCAAAATCTTGGAGCGTAGGACCAGAGGCTTTGGGTATCGTTTTCAGTTCTGGTTTAGCAGGGATGACCATCGGTGCATTGTTTCTGGCACCTTTCGCGGATCACATGGGACGTAAAAAAATGATCCTGTTAAGTGCCTTGCTTATGGGTACCAGTATTATCTTAACCGCGTGGACCAACACGGTTCCTCAATTAATTTTATTGCGTTTTTTAAGCGGTATAGGCATTGGCAGTATGTTGGCCAGTACCGCAGCGTTAACGGCAGAATTTACACCGAACAAAACAAAGGATTTTTGGGTAAGTTTCGTTATCTCCGGCTATCCGGTTGGTGCGGTTTTATCTGGTTTGGTAGCGGCTTCGGTTGTACCGGCAAGTGGTTGGCAAACCATGTTCAAATTGGCAGGCCTGGCTTCTTTTGTGACCATTCCATTAATTTTGTTCTTCCTGTCGGAATCCATCGATTTTTATCTCAACAAACAGCCGGCTATGGCTTTGGAAAAAGCGAACAGCATTCTTAAAAAGATGAAATTGGCAGAATTGGCGCAACTCCCCGAAAGAATTTCAAAAGGTTCTGGCATACCGGTAAGCAAATTATTGAACTCCACATTTAAACGCTCCACTATACAATTATGGACGGCCTTATTTTTGGCCTTCGCCTGTTTGTATTTTTTGACGAGCTGGATTCCAAAATTGGCACAAACCACGGGTTTATCGCTGTCCTTAGCTATTTATGCTGGTACCGTTTTTAATGTCGGCGCATTTTTTGGAATCATTGTTCAAGGGTATTTCTCCTCTAAATTCGGACTTAAAAAGACGATTGCCGTTTTCTTGGTACTAACAGCGGTTTTAATGGTTGTCTTTAAATGGTTTATCGGGTCCGATTGGCTACTTTTTGTATTTGCACTCTTGGGCTTTACCCTACAAGGTGGTTTTGTTGGGCTGTATGCCGTTGCGGCAAGAATGTACCCGACGGAATTCAGGACAACCGGATTAGGTTGGGCCATTGGTATGGGACGTTTGGGTGGCGTTATTGGGCCAGCGGTCGGCGGCGTTTTAATTGGAATGGGTTTTTTAATGGCATCGACCTTTATGATTTTTGCCGTACCCATATTCTTTGCAGGAATAGTGACTTTTTATCTGTCATCCAAAGAGATTTCATAAGCTTAAATCAGTTTAAGTAGGGGTAAATGAAAGATCCCAATAAGTTTAAAGAAAGTAAAAGAGAATAAAGAATAACAGCGCACAGCGAATAGCAAACGAAAAACGAACACTACTACAATGATAGATATTGATAAAATAAGGGCTATAGATGTACATACCCATGCGGAGCGTTCCTGTTGCCAGCCCCATGATGATTTTAGACCCGAATTTGATGAGGCTTTTGCCAAGTATTTTAAGACCGATGAGCGACCTACCATACAAGAAACGGCCGATTATTACCGTGCCCAAAATATGGCTTTCGTTATGTTCTGTATCGATTCTGAGCATGAAGTCGGTAAGAAAAGAATTCCCAATGAGGAAGTTGCAGAAGGCGCCATGGCAAACCCCGATGTCATGATCGCTTTCGCAAGCATCGACCCACATAAAGGTAGGATGGGTGCACGCGAAGCGCGTAATCTTATCGAGAATTATGGCGTAAAGGGCTTTAAATTCCATCCAACCGTACAAGGGTTTTACCCAAATGACCGTATGGCCTATCATTTGTATGAGGTTATTGCGGAATATAAATTGCCCATGTTGTTCCATTCCGGGCACTCCGGATATGGTTCGGGTGTGCGCGGCGGCGGCGGTTTGCGATTGGAATATTCCAACCCGATGCACTTGGATGATGTGGCCATAGATTTTCCGGATAACCCCATTATAATCGCGCACCCTAGTTTTCCATGGCAAGACGAAGCATTGTCCGTGGCCATGCACAAGCCTAATGTGTATATCGATTTAAGTGGCTGGTCACCTAAATATTTCCCAAAACAACTGGTGCAATATGCCAATACGTTGCTAAAAAAGAGAATGTTGTTCGGTACCGATTTTCCTTTGATCACCCCAGAACGCTGGCTAAAGGATTTTGAGGAAGCCGGTTTTAAGGATGAAGTAAAGCAACTCATTTTAAAGGAAAACGCGATTGATATGTTGGGACTACGAAAAAAAGATAATACGAAAAAAAGATAAATAATATGAAAAATAAGCCATTATCACTTTTGCTTTTACTGGTCGTATTTTTTATGAACTGGGCTATTGCCCAAGAATATGAGCAACCTGATCTGGAATTTGTATGCGAGTTAAAAGTAACGACAAGCGACAGCTTTGTGGTAGGCAATACACCATATGGCGAACGTCGAATTATCCCTATAACCGGAGGAACATTTAAGGGCCCAAAATTACAGGGCACCGTATTGGCCGGTGGCGCCGATTATCAATTTGTAAATGCAGAAGATACCCGCACAGAAATTGAAGCTATTTATAGTATCAAAACAGATGATGGTATCTTTATTCATATCAGAAATGAAGGTGTTGTTTATAAAGATCCGGCAGTAGCAGAACAATTAAAAAATGGCGAGACAATAGATTGGAACCGAATTTATTTTAGGGCGGCCCCAAAATTTAATGCGCCGATAGATAGCCCGTACAACTGGATGAACAATGCTATTTTTGTTTGTAAAGGGGTGCCCACAAAAGAGTATGTTTCTATTCAAGTTTGGAAAGTTTTATAAGAATCGTTTAAATATCGAAAATGAAAAAGATCTTATTGTTTTTATTGGTGTCTTCCACTATTTGGTCACAGACTCCTGTTCAAGAAGAATCAGGTACCATTGATGGTGCGGCATTTAAAATTTTTATTCCGGATAATTGGAATAAAGGTTTGGTCATGTACGCACATGGATATGCCTTTATGGGTTCGCCTTTACAGAGCGAAAATCCCGAATTTGTAAAAAATATGAACGTCTTTTTAAGTCAAGGCTATGCCGTTGCAGCATCCGATTATGCGTACCAAGGTTTTGCCTTGTCGCAGGGTGTTGATGATACCGAGGCTTTACGTATCTATTTCATCGAAAAATACGGTCAGCCAAAGCAGACCATTATGGCCGGGCATTCTATGGGCGGTGGTATTACCTTGGCCACATTAGAGAATTTTGGCAAAAACTACCAAGGCGGTTTGGCCTTATGTCCGCTCTCTAGCAGGCCCTATTTACAATGCCGAAAGGAGTTTGATATGTATGCCACGTTCAATGGCCTGTTTCCAAATGTAATTACAAGCCTAACGGATATATTCGATTTAGAAAAACCGTACACGGCCCAGGATAGCCGCAAAATGGTTTCTAGGGCACAAGAAATTACCAAGGCCATAGTTACCAAAGATTCACTTTTAGGTGTGGCTTTTGCAAACCGATTTAATCTAAAATTCCAGGATTTGCCATTTTCGTTGTTCTTTAATGAAAATGTGTTGCGCGACCTGGCTCAAAAAGCGGGTGGTAATCCTTTTGACAATACCAATACGGTCTATAACGGTTTCCCAAATGATTGGGAGGTAAACCAAAAAGCGGAACGTGTAGCGGCCACCGTAGATGCCAATCTACTTTTTGAAAAATACGACCGAACAGGCGATATCAATGCACCGGTGGTTTTAATGCATACCATTTACGATCAATTGATCCCTCTTCAATATGGCGTTACCAATTTTGAGAATATGGTCATCAATAAGGATAAAACGGAATTTTTATCCGTACGATATACCAAGGGCCAAGGGCATTGCCAATTTACCCCGGAAGAAACCCAACAGGCGTTGGTAAGTTTATTAAAGTGGCTAGAAACAGGAGAAAAGCCTGCGCCTGGTGCTGTTGAATAAGTAAACTGATTTAAATGAACGCTGCATTTTTAGAAACACCGAAAACCATACAACAAAAGACGGTATCCACTCCAGATCCTGTGAAAGGAGAAGTGCGTGTAAAAATGCGACAAGTAGGTATCTGTGGTTCTGATGTACATCTGTTCTTGGGCCATAGGACACTTGAAAAACCTACGATAATTGGTCATGAAGGCTTAGGGGAAATAGATGCCGTTGGTAATGGGGTTCCTACCAATAGAATTGGCGAACGAGTGGTCATAGAACCCAATATCCCTTGCGGTGCATGTGCTTTCTGCACTTCTGCCCGTGGTTCTATTTGTCCCAACAAACGCACAATCGGGCTAACAGAAGCCGGTTGTTTTGCGGAATATGTAGTATTACCATCCCAATTTGCTTGGGCCATTTCTAAAAAGGTGTCAGATGACGATGCCGTTACCATTGAACCCATGGCCGCGGGTGTCCATGCCTTACAGGTATCATCGGCAAAACCGGGAAGTACCATTGCGGTTATCGGTCTGGGGGCCATCGGTCTATTATTGACCCATCTTGCCATTGCAAAGGGCTATAAAGTTTGTGTGTCGGATATCAATACCGATAAAATGAAATTGGCGGAATCGATGGGCGCTTTGCCAGCGGTCGGTCAAAATTTAAGTCAGATTTGGAAAGAAAATAACGTAGTCTCTATTTTTGAATGTGCCGGGGTGGCGACAACGGTCACCATGGCCGCTAAAAATGCCCCAAGAGGTTCAGAAATAATTCTTTTGGGACTGTCCGGTGATAAGGCCGAAATAGAACCGTTGCGATTGGTGCGGGAAGGTATCCGAATTTTACCTTCCTTGATCTATGACCATCCGCAAGATTTTAAAGAAACGATAGCACTGATCACCTCAAAAACAATTCAACCTAGTTGTATTATTTCAAAATATATGCCCTTGTCCAGCTTACAGTCCGCTATGGAACTCGCTGCGGAGGGCAATCAAACAAAAATTGTAATCAACATATAACACGAACACCATGTCAGCTCAAAAAACAACTTTTACCATGAACGAGTCTTTTCCCATGAATGCATGGTATGCTGCGGCCTGGGATGTGGAATTGAAACATAAGTTGCTTGCGAGAACCATTTGCAATAAGCCTTTGGTATTGTTTCGTAAAAAGGATGGTACGGCAGTTGCCCTAGAAGATGCCTGTTGGCATCGTTTATTGCCTTTGTCCAAAGGAAGCTTACGAGGAGATACCGTAGTGTGCGGCTACCATGGTTTGGAATATAATAGTGATGGCAGGTGCTCGTACATGCCGTCACAGGAAACCATCAATCCTTCTGCATGTGTACGTTCGTATCCCGTTATTCAGAAATACCGATTTATTTGGGTGTGGATGGGCGACCCCGCTTTGGCGGACGAAGCCAAAATACCGGATATGCATTGGAACGACGATCCGGAGTGGGCGGGCGATGGTAAATTGATAGAAGCCAAATGCAATTACCGATTGATCGTTGATAATTTAATGGACCTCACGCACGAGACATTTGTGCACTCCGAAAGTATTGGGGACAGAAATGTGGCCGAAGCTCCATTCGATGTACATTACGATGCACATACGGCAACCGTAATCCGTTGGATGAAGGGCATAGACCCGCCTCCATTTTGGCATGGTCAAATGAACAAAAAAATGAAGTACGACGGTTTGGTAGACCGGTGGCAGATCATAAAATTTCAAGCACCGGCAACCGTGAATATTGATGTCGGCGTAGCCATTGCTGATACGGGCGCTCCGGAAGGGGACCGCTCACAAGGGGTAAATGGGTATGTGTTGAATACCATGACCCCATCTACCAACCAGACCTGTTACTACTTTTGGGCCTTTGTCAGGAACTATAATTTAAAAGATCAAAGCAATACCACTGAACTTGTAAATGGTGTAACCGGTATTTTTGCCCAGGACGAGGAAATATTGGAGGCACAACAACAGGCCATAAACAGAAATCCAAATCGTGAATTTTATAATTTGAATATTGATGCGGGTGCCATGTGGGCCAGACGATTGACCGATAAAATGGTAGCTAAAGAAAACAACGGATAATGCGGTTTAGAAATACTTGGGAAGACGCTACAGTTATACACACAGAACAGGTTGCAGCCAATGTGATGCAAATTCAGATTGCACCCAATGGCGGCACCGAAAGATTTTCTGTAGGCTCACATATAGACGTATCGGTATTGATCAATGGTCATCCAGAGATAAGAAGCTATTCGTTAGTTGGGCAATATAGAACTAGTTCACCGTATAAAATTGCCGTTAAAAGATTGCCTGCCAGTCGTGGGGGTTCTGAATATATGTGGCGCTTGAAAGAGGGTAACAAATTGCGAATTTCTCAACCTACCAATCATTTTGAACTTAATTTTACTGCCCCAGATTATTTGCTGATCGCAGGGGGAATAGGTATTACACCCATTTTAGGTATGGCCAAGCAACTGGCGGCCCAAGCCAGTAGAAAGGTTCAGATGCTCTATTTGGGGGTGTCCAAAAAAGAGATGCCTTATGTAGAGGAGTTAAAAAATCTATTAAAAGATAGACTAACAATTCATTATAGCGATGAGCAAGGCCTGTATGACACCGCGCAAATATTAAAACTTGTAAATGATCAAACACTGGTATATCTCTGTGGACCTTTAGGACTCATGAACGCGGTAAGAAAAACGTGGGAAGAAAGTTCTTTTGACAACCAAAATTTACGTTTTGAGACCTTTGGTGCTTCGGGTCTATTTGCCCCACAGGCATTCACGTTAAACATACCCCGTTTTCAGAAAGAACTTCAGGTAAAAAAAAATCAAACCATTTTAAGCGCTCTGGAAGAATCAGGAATCGAGGTGATGTACGATTGCAAAAAAGGGGAATGTGGCCTGTGTCAAATAGATATTATATCCTATACCGGAGCTATTGATCACCGTGATTTCTTCTTTACAGAAGAAGAAAAAGGGGAGAATAAAAAAATGTGCGCCTGTGTAAGTCGGGTCGCAAACGGAAATCTAACCATTGATACCGCTTATCGCGGAAAATAAAAAAACCAAAATCCAACCAAAACACCAAACATGCAACTAAGAAAATTAATAGATACCACCCCCATGTCCGGTTACCAGATCATGGTAGTCTTCCTATGTTTTGTATTGAATATGAACGATGGCATGGATGTGCTGGTAGTCTCTTATACCGGGCCGGAAATTATTTCGGAGTGGGGCCTTACTAAAAGTGAAATGGGATGGATCTTTAGTATGGGACTTATCGGGATGACCTTGGGCAGTTTTTTTCTGGCTCCTTTTGGTGATAAAATTGGGCGTCGAAAACTCTTTATCATTGCATTGATCTTAAATACGGTCGGTATGCTGAGCTGTTACTATGTTTCATCGTACACACAAATGTTGGTGCTTCGGGTACTTACCGGCATAGGAATTGGAGGAATACTTCCTACCATGGCGGCCATAACGTCTGAATATTCCAATAATGCTTCCCGCGATTTTAATGTAGGTCTTATTCAAGGCGGTTGGCCTTTAGGCGCTATACTTACGGGAATTTTCGCAGCTTGGGCGGTACCGGAATTTGGGTGGCGTTTCGCCTATTTGTTTGCCGGTTCTATTTCCTTGGTCATGCTGTTGGCGGTTTACTTTTTAATGCCGGAATCCATCGATTTTTTAGCCAATAAAAAGGACGAAAACAAAATGACGGACATTAAGAAATTACTCGTTCGCATGCAGAAAGGGGAACATATTGCTACCGTAACGCTAGACCCACAAACCGAAAATGAACCGGAACATTCCAGAAACATCTATCTTAAAAAGGTACTCTCCGTTGAGTTGAAACCTTCTACGTTACGACTCTGGGGCGCAATTTTCTTTGGCTTCCTAACCCTGTACACCCTAATGAGTTGGGTTCCAAGCATAGCCAAAGATTCGGGCATGCCTTTTGAAATGGCCACCTATGCAGGTATGATGTTGAATTTGGGTGCATTATTGGGTGTTTTGGCCATGAGCTATTTCGCTAATAAAGTAGGGCCTAAAAAAACCATTTTGGTCTTCTTGCTTACGGCGTTCTTGATCATGTTGGTGTATGCCAATGTGGGGCTTACATATGTCATTATGTTCATATTGATTTTCTGTATCGGCTTTTTTGTGCAAGGGGGGTTCAATACCTTATTCCCAATTGCAACAAGAGTCTATTCGGCAAAAATTAGGTCTACAGGGGTAGGTTTGGCCATGGGCATCGGTAGGTTCGGTGCCATTTTGGGGCCTTTGCTATTTGGGGTTTTGTCAGATTGGCAATTGTCTATAGAAACCTTGTTTACTATCTTTTCGGTGCCGTTGTTGATTGCGGCGGTATTGGCCTATTCTATACCTTCAAAGAATCTGGATCTATAAATTAGTTGCTCTAAAATGTTATGGATATGAATTCACCGTTTATGCAAGACCAACGAAAAACCATTGATGCCATCGACGTTAAAATCCTAGAATTGCTAGGAAAACGTATGCGATGTTCACATGCCATTGGCCATTACAAGAAGCAGCAGAATTTGCCCATTGTACAAGGACAACGCTGGCAAGAGTTGTTAGCGGCCCGTATAGCACAAGGAAAGGAAGAAGGTTTATCCGAAGCTTATATTGGTACTATTTTACACACCATACATGACGAATCGGTTCGGGTACAAAAGCAGATCGTAGAAGGTTGATCTGTGGTAAAAAACCAAATGCATCGGCTCTAATTAAAAGTAACTCCACGTATCATTCAAATTAAAACGGGGTACTGTTTTATAGTAAGATTACCGGCGTACTAGCGTTCTTTGGCATAAACTTTACATAGGTAGGCTATTGCTTTTTGTAACAAATTCCCTTAAGTTACGTCCCATATTTACGTACCATACATCATTAATAATTGCAGGATATGAAAGCAGCCCTACGTAGAACATATGGCTCGCCAAGCCGAATAACATTAGAAAATATTAAAAGACCAGAACCAAAGGACAACGAGGTTTTAATACAGGTACATGCTACCACGGTCAATAGAACAGATTGTGCCAACCTAACGGCAAAACCGTTTATTATGCGGTTTATTTTGGGATTGTTTACCCCACGTAAAAAAATTATGGGAACCGATTTCGCTGGTGAGGTGGTTGCATTGGGCAGCCATATTAAATCTTCAAAAATTGGGGATAGGGTTGTCGGTTTTGTGGACATAGGCGCTGCGTCTCAAGCGGAATATGTGGTATCGGCAGAAGATGAAGTATTTCCAATCCCTGAAAATATCGATTATAAAGAAGCGGCAGCCAGTATAGAAGGCGCCCATTATGCCTACACCTTTATTCATAAAACGAATATACAACCGGGGCACAACATTCTAATCAATGGGGCAACCGGTGCCATAGGCTCTGCACTTTTGCAATTCGTACGGCAATATGATGTAAAAATAACGGCCACTTGTAACACAAAAAATAGGAGGTTGATAGAAAACCTGGGAGCCGATAAAATTTACGATTATACCAAAGAAGATTTTACGACCGATACGGAGAAGTATGATTTTATTTTTGATACGGTAGGCAAAAGCACCTTTGGGAAATGTAAGCCCTTATTGACCAACAAAGGCGTGTATATTTCCTCGGAGTTGGGACCATATGCCCAAAATATTTTTTATGCGATTTTTACCTCAAAGACAAGAAAAAGTGTAGTGTTTCCCATACCGTACAACAAGAAAATAACGCTACCCTATATATGCGATTTGTTGAAGAAGGGTGTTTTTACACCGGTTATTGACAAAACCTATACGCTTTATACTATTGCCCAAGCTTACGAATATGTACTTAAGGGCGAGAAAACAGGCAATGTGGTTATTACGATGTTGTGAGGAATTTTAATGTAATTCTTTTGCTTTTTTAAAAAACCGCCAAAAATTACGGAAAACCGTACTACCCTTCTTGTAAGTATTTCTATCTTGTGCAGTACAATTACAAAGCACTCCCCCTACCTTTTTAATTTAGAACAAAACAACTAGTAGATTACGTTTAGCCACCGATATTTGGTGATATAGGTAATTATACATATATCCGTACGTTGGCATTCATTTAAAAAACACAAATTGCAAATATGAATTTAACACCAAAAGAATTTGAACTACTTCTTTGTGAATTTAGCAGACAGGATTTACCAAAAAACTTTACAGTAGAACATGACATTAAAGACATTGGTGAGGAAAGTGAAAATCAAAGACAGATTGACACTAAAATTAAAGGAAAATTGGGCGTTTCAGATATCTTAATATGTGGCGAAGCAAAAAATTGGAATAAAGCAGTAGGAAGTGAAACAATAGACGGATTAGTCGGGAAATATCTATCTGGAGAAA
>TARA_R110002060_G_scaffold512_6_pt1 | contig 15221 bp, 9 predicted proteins | sample TARA_R110002060 | Tara Oceans TARA_R110002060 (sample SAMEA4397091) | marine metagenome | biome: Polar Biome; feature: [MES] marine water layer (ENVO:01000295) within the mesopelagic zone...; material: water (ENVO:00002006), including particulate matter (ENVO:01000060) such as...... | reverse complement strand
AAAATAGCTACAGAATGCACTACTGAGATAGAGTATATCATGTTCATCCTTCTTTCGCCTACTTTTAAGATATCCATATTATGACACAGATAACAGTGTCAAATTATTGCCATAGGTTCATCAAACACAGGTTATACTCCATGACCATGTCCTAAGCATGGTCTCTCAATGAGTTGGTCAGATGAGTAGCTCTTGGCACTTTATCCACATTTGCATACCACTGCTATATTACAATATACCTTTTCTGTTAGTAGCAGACATGAGGTACCTTTTGTATACTGGGTCAGAGGGTTCATATTTCATGGATTCTATAAAAGCATGACAAAATATGGACATTTAGGTGTAAGTAATCAAAGTGATTGTTAGGGATGCCTAGCAAGCATTCATTGAAAGGAGGTGGCAACACCAAAAGCTATGACAGAAGATATCCATAGCGATCCTAAGGGAAACCAAATATATACTACGCAGTGAACTGAAACATCTAAGTAACTGTAGGAAAGGAAATCAACCGAGACTCCAGAAGTAGTGGCGAGCGAACCTGGATTAGCCTATTAGATTATAGCATAATAGAATACCTTGGAATAGGTACTCCGAAGAAGGTAATAGCCCTGTATATTATGTGTAATACTATTCAACAAGTACTATGGGAGATAACCTGTAGGAAGATTGGGGAACCATCCTCAAAGGCTAAGTATGAATGTTTAGCGATAGTGAAGAGTACCGTGAGGGAAAGGTGAAAAGAGAGTCGATGACTAGTGAAATAGATCCTGAACTAGTGATCATATAAGCAGTTAGAGCTTCTTCAATGAGAATAAGTGATAACGTACCTTTTGTATAATGGGTCAGCGAGTTTATAATATTAGCGAGATGAATAATCCTAGCGAAAGCGACTAACTCATATTATTGAGTGTGGGAAATAGTTAATATTATAAGACCCGAAACGTGGTGATCTATCCTTGGCCAGGCTAGTAAATAGGCCGAATGGGTCAATGTTGCAGTATTGTCCAATGAGCTGAGGATTGTAGGTGAAAGGCCAATCTGACCACGAGATAGCTGGTATGCAATGAAACATATATAGGTATGACTCTCTAGTTAGATTTACGCGGGTACAGCACTGATTGCCATACTTAAGTCATTATTTGGCTTAGGTTCAATTGGGGGGCCGAGAGGCTTTACCATTGGTAGTTAACCTCGGAATAACGTAAATTGGTACAGAGATTTCAGACTGCTCATGATAAGGTGGGTAGTCGAGACGGAAACAGCCGTGAGCATAGAGTAAGGTCCCAAAAGAGTGGTTAAGTGAAAATAAGGAAGTTATAATCCTCACACAACTATAAAGTGTGCTTGGTAGTGGCAATCTTTTAATGAAAGTGTAACAACTTAGTAGTCTAATGGATTGTAGCGCCGAAGATTAACGGGTCTTAGACCACTTACCGATACTATGCCTTCTTATTCCCTAAAAAAGAGTAAGACTGGGTAATTGCACATTCGACATGGTTGAAGTAAAGTGTTTCATTTTATGGACATAGTCGAAGAGATAATGCTGACATGAGTAACGTAGAAGGAAGCTATAATGCTTCCCGCCGAATGAGAAAGGGTTCCATAGAAATGTTAAACAGCTATGGGTGAATACGGCCTCTAAATTCTTTGGCTAATGCTAAAGAACGATGAGTAAATCGCAGAAAGTCCAGTATGACTGGGCCAAGAAAATAATGTGGTAGCAAACCGTACCCTAAACCGACACAGGTTCTCAGGTAGAGAATACTAAGGCGATGAGATAATACTATATAAGGAACTCGGCAAACTACATCCGTACACTCGATAATAAGGATGACCAATGGTTACGATCATTGGTGGCACACAATCGAGAGGCATAACTGTTTACCAAAAACACAGGCATCTGCTATATCACACGATGTTGTATAGGTGCTGAATCTTGTCCGATGTCATGAGTATAACACAGGTGCGACTATCGACACTTGTGGAACCTCTGATCAATGACAGTCTTAACTATAAGGATTCTAAGGTAGCGAAATTCCTTGGCCGTTAAATGCGGTCCTGCATGAATAGAGTAATAATGCCTCTGCTGTCTCATATAGTATCTCAGTGAAATTGAATTAGCCGTGAAGATGCGGTTTACGTGTGGGTAGACGGGAAGACCCTATGCAGCTTTACTATAGCCAGTTATCGTTCTGGGTTGAGTTAGGTGTAGAGTAGAAGGGAGTCGTAAGACGTCAATGAAACACCTTTACTAACATCAAATTGGAACTTATCTTAATAGGAGACAATGACTGGTGGGTAGTTTAACTGGGACGGTTTCCTCCAATAGAGTATCGGAGGACTTCAAAGGTATGCTTGTATTAGATGGAAACTAATTTGTTATGTAAAACAAAAGTAAGTGTAAAGGCATAAGCATGCTTAACTGCAAGACTGACAAGTCAAGCAGATACGTAAGTAGGACTTAGTGATCCGGTGGTATTTTATGGAAAAGCCATCGCTCAAGGAATAAAAGTTACGCTAGGGATAACAGGGTAATAGCGCGCGAGAGTTCATATTGTCCGCGCTGTTTGCCACCTCGATGTCGACTCACCTTATCCTCCTGGTGCACAAGCTGGGAAGGGTTCTGCTGTTCGCAGATTAAAAAGGTACGCGAGTTGGGTTCAATACGATGAGAGTCAGTATGGTTCCTATCTTCCACACGAAAGAATTATCAAATCTGGGCGGATCTTTAGTACGAAAGGACTTAGATCTATGTTCCTATGGTGTACCAATTGTTGGCACAAAAGCTGGCATCGTTGGGTAGCTACGAACACAAAGGATAAACACTGAAAGCATATAAGTGATTGAAGCCTGCCAGTGGCGATTATATTAGGCAAGAAGTAGACTACTTCTAGATAGGTCACATGTGTAAGCACCGTAAGGTGTGTCAGCTTAGTGATACTAATTAGCCATATTACTTACACCTACCATATTACCCCTATACACCCCTCAGGTGTTTTATTATTAAGTGTCATATATTAGATATATAGCCTTAAGCAAATATACGATATTGACACTCCAGCAAAACACGACAAGTGTAACATTTCACTTGCTCCCTCCCCGCACTCCACAACACCTCTGGTGTCGTGGGGATTATGAGATCATTAAAAGTGAACAAAGGACAACATTATCCTATTAAACACACCCAAATAACACTCTAGCCAATGAGGAACTTTTTTAAAATAATATTATGATTACACGATGGTTATTCTCAACTAACGCCAAAGACATTGGGACACTTTACCTTGTATATGCAATCTTTACAGGTCTTGTAGGAACAGCTCTATCTGTTCTTATTCGACTTGAACTATCTGCACCAGGTACTCAATTCCTTGCAGGTGACCACCAACTGTACAACGTGATTATTACTGCACACGGTATTATCATGCTACTATTCGTAGTTGTTCCAGCTATGGCCGGATTCGCTAACTACATGGTACCTGTACTTATTGGAGCACCTGATATGGCATTCCCTCGACTAAACAACATTTCATTCTGGATTCTAGTTCCAGCGATCGTACTTCTTCTAGCTAGTGCATTCGTAGAACAAGGAGCAGGGACAGGGTGGACTGTTTATGTGCCACTTGCTGGTATCCAATCTCACTCAGGTGGATCAGTTGATCTTGCTATTTTCTCACTTCACCTTTCAGGAGTATCTTCAATGCTTGGAGGAATTAACATTATTACAACTATCATGAACATGCGAGCTCCAGGTATGACACTACACAAAATGCCTCTATTTGTATGGTCTATGCTATTCCAATCAATTATTATTGTTCTAGCTATGCCTGTACTTGCTGGTGCTATCACAATGATTCTTACAGATCGAAACTTCAACACTTCATTCTACGACCCTGCAGGAGGAGGTGATCCAGTACTATACCAACACCTATTCTGGTTCTTCGGACACCCTGAAGTATACCTAATCGTTATTCCAGGATTCGGTATTGTATCACACGTAATCTCTGCATTCTCAGGAAAACCTGTATTCGGTTACCTAGGAATGGTTTACGCTATTGCTTCAATTGGTATTCTAGGATTCATTGTATGGTCACACCACATGTACGCTGTAGGACTTGATGTAGATACACGAGCTTACTTCACAGCTGCAACAATGATCATTGCGGTACCCACAGGTATTAAAATCTTCAGTTGGATGGCAACTTGCTACGGTGGATCAGTACGATACACAGCTCCTATGCTATTCGCTCTAGGATTCGTATTCCTGTTCACTATTGGTGGACTAACAGGAGTAGTTCTAGCTAACGCATCAATGGATGTTGCTATGCACGACACATACTACGTTGTAGCTCACTTCCACTATGTTCTATCAATGGGTGCTGTATTCTCAGTATTCGCTGGATTCTACTACTGGGCACCAAAAATCCTAGGAAAAATGTACAACGAAACACTAGCACAAGTGCACTTCTGGACACTATTCGTGGGTGTAAACACTACATTCATGCCACAACACTTCCTAGGACTAGCCGGTATGCCTCGACGTATTCCAGATTACCCTGACGCATTCGAAGGATGGAACTACATCAGTTCTATTGGATCAATGATTTCAGTAGTAGCTACTGGAGTATTCCTATACATCATTTACGATATGCTAGCCAACCAACCTGTAGCAACAGCTAACCCATTTGGAATTCCTCAATTCTTTATGAGCACTCCTTCATACCTGAAAGAATCCCAAACTAGTACAACACTAGAATGGACAGTGCCTAGCCCTACACCATACCACGCATACCACATGATGCCACTACAATCTTAACACCTAGTTGTGTGTCAAAATAGTTTCTATTTCACACTTCATATCCCCGCCGCATATTTCATTTCTTATGCTCCATCCCTTGCGCTAAAGCGCTCGGGGTGGAGCCCTCGCCCTAGGGAGAGAGGGGATTAGATTTGAAGTAGCTCTATAGAGAGCAAACATTGATTATAATATACCATGCCACAACTTCTACCATTCTACTTTGTGAACCAAATTACATTCGCTCTAGTAGCACTGTTCACAATTACATACATTATGTCAGTATACGTACTACCATACTTTGTAAACCTATTTGTAACACGAGTCTACATTACAAAACTCTAGTTACCAATATTTCAACTCCCCGATAACAAACCCTAAAAGTGTGTGATCTCAATAAGTGAGCACACTATAATTTACTTGAACATTCATTGACATTTGTTAGATGATTGTGTTTTTTAACATATAATATTATGGCAGCAGCAAAATACATCGGAGCAGGACTAGCAGCTATCGGACTAACAGGTGCAGGTATCGGAATCGGTTCAATCTTCTCATCTCTAATCTCTTCAACAGCTCGAAACCCAGCCCTACGAGGTCAACTATTCACATACGCAATTCTAGGATTCGCCCTAGCAGAAGCAACAGGACTATTCGCCCTTATGGTTTCATTCCTAGTACTATACTCATAGTTATGAATATCATTAGTGATCTTCACTAATACTTAAATCCCCGACAACAGATTAAAAGGGAAGCAAATGTGCTGGAATTGGTATACAGGCCATGCTTAGGACATGGTGTCTTCTATGGCATAAGAGTTGGAGTCTCTTCATTTGTACTTACATATATATATATCTTGATCCGGAATAGCGTCCTTAGCACAACGGATAGTGCATCTGTCTTCGAAACAGTTGATATTGGTTCGATTCCAGTAGGACGTTTCTAATAGACTAAAAGCATCAATGTTAAGGATTATAAGAGCACTAAGGTGAGTATCATATAGTGGTTTATTATCTCCGACTTCCACTCGGATGACCCCAGTTCGAATCTGGGTACTCATATCTTCTCGTATACAATATTTTGACTCTTCTTTTTAGGTAGCATTTTTACCAAGATGATGCTAGAATTATAGTATAAACTGCTTTAATAGTAATGCTTGTTTTAGGTATTTTCTCTCTCATGACAGCCGTAGCGCTTCCTAACGTTAACATTTCTCCTCTTCTTCTTACTCGAGTAGCTTCTATTGTACTACTATATGCCGCAGCGCTATCTTTTAACGCTCTTGACATCCAAGCTATTGGCTCAGGTGTAAGTATTTACAGTGGACTATTCCAAGTAACATCAGTGTCTCAATCTATCGATACATTCATCTTTATTGTAGGTGCAATTATCCTTCTACCTTGGGCACCTGTTACAAATGCAATCAAAGCTGGATCTCGTACAGTATTTACAGCTCTGCCAACTATTGCAGAATACCCTCTAATGATTCTATTCACTACATGTGGTGCTACATTCCTAATGTCTAGCGCTGATCTAGTTTCTATCTACCTAAGTATTGAACTACAATCTTTCGCTGTATACATTCTTGCCACTCTTTACCGAGACTCAGAATCTGCTACATCAGCTGGACTTAAATACTTCCTTCTAGGTGGTCTATCTTCAGGTCTTATTCTTCTAGGATCTGCTCTTATTTACGCATTTACTGGTCTAACTAACCTTGAAGATATCTTCTCTATCCTATCTGTAGCAAGTATTGACAGTCTAACAACTGACCTAGGTCCTTGTGCTATTGGACTCACTATTCTTGTAGTTGGATTCCTATTCAAAGTGTCAGCAGCACCATTCCACAACTGGTCACCTGATGTATACGATGGTGTACCAACTATTGTAACAACATGGCTAGCAGTTATGCCTAAAATCTCTATTTTTGTATTCCTACTAGAACTACAAAGTGGACTAGGTCTTAACGGATCATCTCTAACACTTATGATGAACGGAGTCCCATTCGATGTTTGGAAAAACCTACTTCTAGTTTCATCACTACTGTCACTTATTATTGGTACAGTTGTAGGTCTAGCACAATACCGAATCAAACGACTACTGGCATACAGTACTATCTCACATGTAGGTTTCCTACTACTAGCACTAGCTATTAACAGCGAAGAATCAATCGAATCATTCCTATTCTACCTTGTGCAATACAGTATTACAAACCTTAACGCATTCCTTATTATCCTAGCATTTGGTTACGTACTACACAGTAACGTATCTCGATCAGATGGTAACGGTACAGACATCCAATTCATTTCAGATATGGCAGGACAATTCCGAGCTAACCCTCTACTTGGACTATCACTAACACTTTGTCTATTTTCAATGGCTGGAGTACCTCCTCTAATTGGATTCTTTGGAAAACAAATGGTTCTATACTCTGCTACACACAGTGGATACTACTTCCTATCAATTGTTGCTATTATTGTATCAGTTATTAGTGCTTCATACTACCTTAAAATTGTTCGAGTGATTCACTTTGACTCAGGTGATGTAGATACAGGAGCATCAACACTTTCACAAGAAAGCAAACTAACAGCTACACATAGCTTTGCCATTGCTACACTAACTATGGCCATCACTCTATTCGTATTCAAACCGTCAATTATTCTAAATAGCACTAGTCTTCTGGCTCTTACTCTGTTCCAATACTAATGAATTCACTAACACTTCTCTTTATTGTAGTCCCTATCCTTGTAGCAATTCTACTAGTACTTAATGTACTTCTAGCTGCACACCGACCGGACACAGAAAAAGTAACAGCCTACGAATGTGGATTCTCACCAATCTACGGACAAACTCGTGCTCCATTCAGTATTCAATACTACCTAGTTGGAATTCTATTCCTGATCTTCGATCTTGAAATTCTCCTTCTATACCCAGTTGCGGTAACTCTTTACAACGTATCTACATACGGGTTCTGGGTTGCAATGATCTTCTTCACTGTGCTTACTCTAGGATTCGTATACGAACTAGGTAAAGGTGCCCTATACTTCACTGACCAACGATCTGCTATCAGCCAACCTACTATTGACCGACCTCAATAATAGTCATAGCCGGATTCCTGATATTGGGATTCCCCGTTGTGATCATCAAATTTTTAACTCCCCGAGTTCTACATGTGGCTCCCTGATACTGTCGTATTTTATCACATTTTTCTATAAGTATGGAAAGTGCTAATGATTGAAAACAACATGTACCCATACACATGACAAGTATACTCTCATAAAAGTAAGGCAAACGGGGAAAATAGCATAATTGGCAATGTACCACTTTGTCGAAGTGGGGTATGGCGGTTCGAACCCGCTTTTTCTCGTATTATACCCAGCTACACATATTAGACGTATCGACATTCGAATGGTCTGAGCTTAACTATGAAAATAGTTCTAATTGTGAAAGCTAACCGTACATTAACATTAGATCTAGTATTTAATGCATCACCAGTGAGAAAGTATTATCATTGAATATTATTACTACTGGTGCCCCTTGGCTATGGATATAACTATATGTTCCATGTCATCCATTATAGTTTTATGGGTATTAACCCGTTGTTCACTTTACACCTATGCCATTTGGTTATACTATTATGTCTCATGACTCTATCACTAGTACTATTCCTTATTGGAATTCTAGGGTTCATCCTGAACCGTAAAAACATTATTCTAATGATTATTTCTATTGAACTAATGCTACTTGCTGTGACTCTACTTGTACTTGTAAGCTCATACCAATTTGACGACATCATGGGACAAACATATGGTATCTACATTATCGCTATCGCTGGAGCAGAATCTGCTATTGGTCTTGGTATTCTAGTAGCTTACTACCGACTACGAGGTAACATTTCTCTACGAACATAATGTATCTATCTATTCTTGCCCTTCCTATGTTTGGATCAGCCATTGCTGGTCTACGAGGACGATCTATTGGTGTAACAGGAGCACACATCATTACAACTGGATGTCTAACAACATCTGCTCTACTTGCTATGGTAGCATTCTACGAAGTTGGTCTATGTGGATCACCTGTATCTATTGAACTATTCAGTTGGATTGATTCAGAATTCATGCTAGTGAACTGGGGATTCCTATTTGATTCTCTAACTGTTTCTATGCTACTTCCTGTTCTAGTTGTATCATCACTGGTACACCTATACTCAATCTCATACATGGCTGAAGACCCTCACAACCAACGATTCTTCTCTTACCTGTCTATGTTCACATTCTTTATGCTTATTCTTGTTGCTGGAGATAACTACTTCATCATGTTTATCGGTTGGGAAGGTATTGGTATTTCATCATACCTTCTTATTAACTTCTGGTACACACGTATCCAAGCTAACAAATCTGGTATTAAAGCTCTAACTGTGAACCGTGTTGGTGATATGTTCCTATCTGTAGGATTCTTTGCAATCTTCTGGGTATTTGGTAACGTTGATTACGCTACAGTATTCAGTGTAGCACCATTCATTAACGAATCAGCAATCACAATCATCGGACTACTTCTACTAGTAGGTGCTATGGCTAAATCCGCCCAAATCGGACTACACACATGGCTACCTGACGCTATGGAAGGACCAACACCGGTATCTGCCCTAATTCACGCTGCTACACTAGTAACAGCTGGAGTGTACCTAATGCTGCGATCATCACCTATTATCGAATACGGACCTACTGTTCTTATTGTAATTACTTGGGTAGGTGCTCTCACAGCATTCTTTGCCGCTACAACAGGACTACTACAAAATGACCTTAAACGGGTTATTGCGTACAGTACTTGTTCACAAATGGGGTACCTATTCATGGCAGTAGGACTATCGCAATACAATGTGGCACTATTCCACCTTGTGAATCACGCATTCTTCAAAGCTCTACTATTCCTTGCTGCTGGTGCTGTTATCCACGGTATGGCTGACCAACAAGATCTACGGCGACTAGGTGGACTGGTAAACTTCCTACCATTCACATACACAGCTATTCTTATTGGATCACTATCACTTATGGCATTCCCATTCCTAACAGGATTCTACAGTAAAGATCTTATTCTTGAAGTTGCACTAGGTCAATACGAAGTCTCTGGTAATGTTGCATACTGGCTTGGGACAATCTCAGCGGTATTTACAGCTTTCTACTCATTCCGGCTAATCTCACTTACATTCTTTACAGTGCCTAACGCGCCTAAAGGAGATTACCTACATGCACACGAAGCACCGATGATTATTGTTATTCCTCTTGTCATTCTATCTATTCTATCTATTGTATTCGGTTACGTTGCGAAAGATGCCTTTGTAGGAGTTGGTTCTGACTTCCTATCAACATCACTATTCCAACACCCTGACCACATCTCACTTATTGAAGCTGAATTCGGACTACCTCTACTCCTTAAACTGCTTCCAGCTATTGGAAGTCTATTTGGAGCTGGGCTAGCTATGTACCTATACCACTCAGTTCCTTCATTTACTATTGGTCTAACTAACAACACAATCGGTTACGCCCTATACACGTTCCTTAACGGAAAATGGCTGTTTGATGTAGTATACAACAAATACATCATTAACGGTGGTCTACAACTAGGACAAGTTATTTCTAAAGTAGTAGATCGAGGTCTGATTGAACTAGTAGGACCATATGGATTCAGTAACGTACTGACTAACACAGGACGAACAGTTGCTAGCTACGACACAGGTGTTATTACTAGTTACGCTCTATACATTATTCTAGGACTAATTTCATTCATCTTCCTGCTATTTGCACCTATCATGCTTAACGAAGGTGCGGTAGACTCAATCTTCGGAGGTGACATTGCACTTATCCTAGTCTACTTCAGTGCTCTAGTACTACTACCATCAGCTGGTAAATCTACAACATAATAATCTTTTCATATTCTTTTCATTCTGGTGCCACTTAAGCGCATACCACGCGAGAGTTACACCCTCCACACTCCCCGTAACATGCGGACATATTTAGACTGACACTGTAAAAGTGTACAACTAATAAAATACAAAGCTCATAGTATAACGGTTAGTACACGCTGTTGATATCGGCGGAGTAGAAGTTCGATTCTTCTTGAGCTTAACGATAGCCTCGTATATGCCATTTATGGCATGTGAACTGCCATTACTCTTTAAGAGTGCTAATATACTTTCGGTTCGGCCTTGCTGGATATACTTATTACTACATTTTTTCACTTACAACGTCTTCGGATACTTCAACATAAGCCTCTTGCTTGCCTTTTAGGGCCTTTGGTGTTATTAAAATAAAATTAAACTATGCGTCTTCTTAAAAAAAATTCATTTCTAGCTCTAGTAAACAGTTACGTGATTGACTCACCTCAACCAGTAAACCTTAGCTACGTTTGGAACTTCGGTTCTCTGCTAGCTCTTTGCCTAGGTATTCAAATTGTTACAGGAGTGCTTCTAGCTATGCACTACACACCTAACGTTGATCTAGCCTTCATTTCAGTAGAACACATTATGCGAGATGTTAACTACGGATGGCTAATCCGATACATGCACGCTAACGTTGCTTCATTCTTCTTCATCTTTGTATACCTACACATTGCACGAGGACTTTACTTCGGATCATACCGATCACCTCGAGTACTTCTGTGGTCTATCGGAGTAATCATTCTAGTTCTTATGATGGGTATTGCATTCCTTGGTTACTCAACTAGCCAAACATGGCCCAATACTATTGCTTATGAATTTATTAGTATGTCGCTTATCCCTGTTTCACCTACCGCTTCTCCACGACTTAAAGCTATCCTAGCAAAACATAGTCTATTACCTATTGCTTGCTGGGAGAACTTAGATCTACCTGGTGTGAAAGCAATTATTCTACAGGCACTTAAACCTGTGGGTGGTATTTACCTTATTATCAACCTTGTGAATGGTGATATGTATGTAGGTAGTGCTATTGTTAATCGAATGGGGAACCGTTTCCACAAACACCTATACGGCGGGAATGGAAGTACTCGTGTACGGGCAGCTGTGCAAAAATATGGTCTATCCAACTTTGCGTTCGCTGTTATCGACTCAGTACCTTCTGTTATTAATGCAGAAGAAAACGCCCTACTACTAGCACGAGAAGACCACTTTATTGGTAGTCTTCGACCTAAATACAACATCGCTCAACAAGCAGGTAACACATTTGGTGTAACACACACGGAAGACACTAAAGCAGCAATGCGCCTAAATTACTCGTCAGAACGACGAGAAATGATTGGTTCTCTTAACCGAGGCAAAACTCTATCATCTAGCACTATTGAAGCGATTCGACTCGCAGCTATCAACCGACCTGCTATGTCAGATGCTTCACGGGCTAAAGTTTCAGCTAATTCAGCTAAAGCGCAACTCTTTTCAGTTTCTCGTGTTGATCACACTCCCTTTATGTCTATCAGTGGAGCTATGGTATCTTCTGATATCATGCGTACTCTACCAGTAGTTGCTTCATTTATTGGATGCGACGAAAAAACAGTACGACGTGCTCTAGCTAAAGACGGTATCGTGAAACGAGTTTGGCTAATCAGCCGACTTGGCAATGCTAATAATTCATAAGCATCAAAGTATTACATGCTATAGTCCTGCTTAAATCCCCGACATACAATCTATACAGAAAATAGGGAGCAGAACATCCTGACAGGGATGTTGAATACATGATACAATGTATTTGGCGACACAAGTGAAAACGGTTAAAGAAAGTATCAGCTTTTCAGACCGTCGGTAGTGTATACTATCGCTACAGACTGGGTCACTCGTGGGTACCTGAAACGGTGCTTAATGTACAGTCGGACTTCTGAACCTGAGGGTTCTCAAGGCCTAAAATGATGCTTGTCAGAAAAGGGAAACCTGGGATTGACAAGTTGATTAGGTACAACCTCTTAAGATACTGAATCGCCTATCTATAGAGGAGGAGTTGTACGTACTACCATACGGGCAAATGTCACTATGGGGAGCTACTGTAATTACTAACATGCTTTCAGCTGTACCATGGATTGGGCAAGATTTCGTACAATTTGTATGGGGAGGTTTCTCAGTAAACAACGCCACACTTAACCGATTCTTCTCACTTCACTACCTACTACCATTCCTACTATCTGCTCTAGCTATCATGCACATGATGGCTCTACACGTACACGGAAGTAGCAACCCACTTGGTATTAGCTCAAACGCGGACAAACTAGCAATGCACCCATACTTCATCTTCAAAGATCTAGTAACAATCCTAGCTTTCTTCCTAGCGCTATCAATCATCATCTTCTACCTACCTAACCTACTAGGACACAGTGATAACTACATCCCTGCAAACCCAATGCAAACGCCTCCGTCAATTGTGCCAGAATGGTACCTACTACCTTACTACGCAATTCTTCGATCAATTCCTAACAAACTGCTAGGAGTTGTTGGAATGCTTGGATCCCTACTTATCCTTCTCCTAATGCCAGTACTAGATACATCACGAACACGAGGAAGCCAATTCCGACCTCTAATGCGATTTGCATTCTGGGTATTCGTTACAGATTTCTTCCTTCTAATGTACCTTGGGTCACAACACGCCGAAGAACCATACATTACAATTGGTGCTATTGCAACATTCCTGTACTTTGCTTGGTTCCTAGTTATTGTGCCTGTGGTTGGTATTATCGAAAACACACTAATGGATATTGCTACAGACAACAAATCTTAGTTATTATTCCTCAATTCCCCGATTGCTCAGTACTTGACCTCTAAAAAATCCCTAGGACCACGGCCAAGGAACTATGTTACCTTAGAGTTAACACTATCATTCATTAGAAACATTATACTTAGCAATATTTCCACACCCATATAGTTATCATTAGACTTACTTATTCCTTAAAAGCTAGGGGAAATAATATAAGGGCTAGTATCCCGTGTTTGCATCACGGGTGTTAGGGTTCGAGTCCCTATTTCTCCAATAAAACTAAGCCTCGGTAGCTCATCAGGTAGAGCACAGAACTGAAGATTCTGAGGGAGAAGTTCGAGTCTTCTCCAAGGCAGATACATTATTATCAAATAAAGTGAAGGTACGTCTAATTGGTAAGGCAGCCGACTGTAAATCGGTCAGATTTATATCTACTGGAGGTTCAAGTCCTCCCCGTCACATCAGGCGCTTAAGCACAGGTAATTCTAGTTCAATGGTAGAACACTCCGTTGTGGTCGGAGATACCTCAGTTCGATTCTGTGGTTTTGCCCTTAATATAAATATACGTCTATAAGTGACGGGCTAAGATATGCACAGCTGGGCATAGGTTTAAACCTATGCAAGGAAGGTCTGAGGTCAATGATTACATGTCTTTAGGGAACAGCAAGAGTTGTGGTAATGTTACAGAGAATTGGTGATAAGCAATATTGACACACTACAAGTGTGTCATTATACTCACTGTGAAATAAACCCCCATGTAAGACCCTTATATTAGATAAGTACATAGATAGAATCAGCTGGTAAACAGAATTCGGCCTATGGATATCTTATCCCGTATAGCTGAAATAGTTTAGTCGGTCAAAACTTACCACTCATAACGGTATGACAAAGGTTCAATCCCTTTTTTCAGCTCTAAGTGGTGTCAAAATATGACCGATATATACATACTCTGATTATATTACATAACACTAAGAGAAGGTCAAACTTCTTCATATTAGCCCTATCGCAGGCACGCATGGTCATACAATTCTAATAACAACTAACAATGAAAAATATTCTGACTCAAAGTCTAGCTAAATTCTTTCTACCGGAAGGACAAAATAATGTAGTTGGTTACCACTTCAATAACGGAGAACACAACCAAACTATGCTTAATGCTACACGAAGTGCTGCTAAACTAATTGCACACTTCTTCGCACCTATTAACGCACTAGCTAGTAAACCAGTATTCACTATGAACGCTGAAACAGTAGTGATTCATGTATTCTATTACCTTCCTGTTAAAGGGCAAGTACTTAATAATAATACAGTGAATAATCTAGGTGATGTACTAAGCTCACTATTTGGTCGACCGGTAGAACTACGCCTAGTTAAACAACACTACCCATATCTTAACAGTTACATTCTAGCGCAATTTATTGCCTTTAATGCACAAAACTATACACTAGTGCAAATTGTACGTCGTATTTTCAGTACTCTTGCACCTGTTAAAAATACACAATCAGTAGAAGCACTAGCAAGTCTACTACCATCACACATTGTAGGTATTAAAGTGCGAGTATCAGGACGTCTAATCACAGAACGATCACGGCCACGACAATCAGTACAAACAATGCAAATTGGTACATTCTCAAAAGGGAATCTGTCTCTAGTAGACAGCGCATCTTTTACGACTAAAAACAAAAAAGGTGCCTTCACAGTGAAAGTATGGATCA
>TARA_R110002060_G_scaffold66339_1_pt1 | contig 16369 bp, 15 predicted proteins | sample TARA_R110002060 | Tara Oceans TARA_R110002060 (sample SAMEA4397091) | marine metagenome | biome: Polar Biome; feature: [MES] marine water layer (ENVO:01000295) within the mesopelagic zone...; material: water (ENVO:00002006), including particulate matter (ENVO:01000060) such as...... | reverse complement strand
CTTTTGATACGGTAGGTAAACATAAACCAATGACCGCTTTTCGCTCAAAGCCGAATTTCGCGTTTGTGCTAAATGCGTTCACTCAAAGCTTAGCTATTGGACTACCGTAATGTATGTATGGCAGCAGCTCCCTCTGGGGAATCGGTGAATTCAATTCTGGTCCATTATCAGCACCTGAAAAACGGGTAACGGTCAGATCAGGTCTGAGCTAATACATCTAAGTATCTGTTCTTTTTGATAATCGGTAAATTATTTCTTCGACCTCCTCAATGACCTCGTAGGGTGGATTTGTAAATGAACGAGCTTTATCAAATTGCTCTTTAAGTCGAGCTGGAAGCGGCTCAATTAATTCAAGTGTTCTTTTTCTCGCACCATTCGCATTATCTAAGATACGGGCTTTCTGTTGTTGCGCATCGAAATGTAGCTGATTTTTTATAGTTTCAACCCTTTCCTCTACGCGTTCATCCAAAATTTTGTCAAAGTTCCTTCTTGCTCCATTCAGGCGAAAAAGTTCTTGCTCAACTTCTATTTTCTTTTCTTGAAGCTCAGCTTCTAATTCACTTTTTATCTTCGATTCTTTTTCCGCTCTTTGTCCAGAAGAATAATAGTGCTGCTCTTGTATATTGAGTTCCATTTTCTGCTTACGAATAGAAGCCTCTCCCAGGGAGAGAGCTTGCTCTTTTTGGTATATTGACTGAATCTTTCGCGAAAAGTTTTCCTTATCTGTAGCAAAACGTTCTAATTCTTCGTCAAGATGACGCAACCGCTCGAGTTGGGTTTTGTTTTTTATAACTATGCTATTCTGGTTTTTATACTGGATTAACTGCTCATCAATTTTGGCTAAAAGATTATTAAGGTTATCTGATGCTTGTTTGTGTTTTTTTCTAATCAAATATTCTTCTGCTTCGATTGTTTGCAGCTCCTCCGAGAGACTTTTAACTCGTGTAGCTAATTCTCGTTGTAAAGTAAAATTATGGCTATAGGTCACTTGACCAATATCACCTACTGGTGAAATAGATAACCACTTGATAGGAGCTTGGTGAATAAACTTCCTTACAGTGTTCAAATTAAGCGTTTGCTCTTCAACGTAGAACTCACTCAAATCGATTTCTACGCAATTCATATATCCGCGTCTCATTTCTGAAATTTTGTCAGTCTCACAAGGGTGTGTGACTGCTATTTCAATAATTATGAGTTCACCGTTTGCGTAAGCAATAACATCTGGAATTCTATTATCTAGGCGCTTTTCGAGCTTAACATCTTCAAAATGAATATCTTTATAGTTTGGTTCAATTGTACCAACTGGAGCGTGTAACTTTTGGTCCTCAGCGATGACCATTTTCGCCATTAAGTGCAGCTCCGTTTCTGGGCTCCAATTGCACACTTCAGGGTCGTAGAATTTGGGGTCATGTGAATAATGAAAAGCTACTTTACCTCGATTTTTAGCGATTACAGGACATCCGCAACCGATACACGTCAAATTACAAGCCTTACCATTTATAGCGTTATCGATATGTACAGGCATACCATCAGAAGAAAGAGCCAAAGCCATTTTAACATTTGATTTTGGAATTTCTTTATCCGACATTATTTTTGAAGTGGTGTCCATGATTTACCTTAATTCTCATGCAAAATAATAACTATTAAACCGTATCAAGACTATCAATAGTGAAAATTTAAATTGCTGTACATCCGTTCATTCTCTAGCAGGCCGTTACAACTGAGCAGACAATGCTTACTCTTCGCTTTAAGCTGACTAAACCGACCTAATTGTTCAACATACCTATGAAGTAATCCATTAGATTGATTCAAGATAATAATTGTCGATGTTATAGATTAGCTAAAACAAACCACTAGCCCTTTTTGCGGCTCAGATGAGTATAAAACTGCGTTGTGAGGATACTGGCATGTCCCAGCATTTCTTGAATATGGCGAAGGTCAGCTTCCCTGTCTAGCATTGTGGTCGCCAGTATTAAGGCGTTATAAATGACAAGCTCCACTGCGGTCAAAACCAGCCAACTTTACATATAGTGATGCCATATCAGACACATTTCCAGGCACATACCTCTTCCCACTATTTGCTACACACCCAGTTTTAACTCTTTTTGGGACAGAAACGAGTTACGAACCTACCCCAATTACACTTTGATCATGAGGGAGAGCTATTTGATTGGCGTCACAACCGAGTTTTCATATAATAACTCTTGCTGAAGCTCAAACACCCTGAAACAGAGCCTAGCATTTTCAGCCTCTAACAACTTTCTAGCTTCAATTGCATTATCTCTCTGAGCCCTATACTTGTTTTTCAATTCATTGGCTTTTTTCAACTGTCGCTTTAGCGTATCAAGCTCAGATAAATGTACATCTAGTTCAATATCTAAACCTGTTGTCATCGCCCTGTCACGGTTGAGGTTGTATTCATCGATAATAGGTTTGGCGTAGGTCACGAACTCTGCGAACTTATGGACATAGCTATTGCCAAGTTGGGCTTCATTATTGATTCGGTTTAATGTGAGTTTGCCCGTAGGCTTAACATGAAACGGCTTGCCATCCAATAAGCGCTGAAATGCATTAACCAGTAACCCCTCGGCCTTGCAAGTTGCCCGATACTCTACTCTCATGAACATACCGCCTTAATATCATCTTTGAAGCTATCAAATGGGATACTATGTTTGACCAATGTTCGCTCAATAGACACTATTTTCTTTTTTCTGGCATCCAGAATTAATTCATTGGCGTAATCCGCCGTGTCATTTATTGACCGAAATGAAGCAATTAGGTTTTCCCGCTCCCTCGACAGCCTCTTGGCTGCTTTATCAGTGATAACCTTGTGCTCGCAGGGGGCTTCAACAATATCCATCAGGGAGCAAAGACGTTCACAATTTCGATTGGTGCAGTATCCACCTGTAGGAAGCAATACAATAGATTTTTCACCAGACCTTACCAAAGCGAGTAATTCGCTTCGGGACATAACTATTTCTTCACCTTGTGCTAGTCGCTCGGCTTTATTTTTGGCTATGCGCTCTCCTTCTGCACCGCTTAAGATATCTGATACATTGTAAATTTCATCCCAGGCGTCCACAGTAGATGTTTCTATGGCGTCATCAAATTCACTCATTAACCGAGTATCCATCAACAGTTGTTTGGTACGCGCTAGTTCGGAATAATTCGCATACCAGTGAGACATATTAATATTGCGGTGTTTAAGCTGATATTTTACTGTGAGTGCGTTGCCCAAACGATTTTTCACCATAAAGACTACAAAACTACGTCGTAAATCATGTGGGCTAAGCTTTGGTAAACCACCTCCGACTTTTAAGCTTCCTGCGTGGTCAGGATTTAACAGATCAAATTCTTCAACATCTTTTTCGGTAGCATTAATATTGAGCTCTTTCATATTAAATCCATCACCAGCCCTATAGACATAGAATTTTAGCGACGCTTTGTTTATGAGTACTTCAAAGTCATAAGGGACATTGGAAGAAGCGAATGCGCTCTCAAGATCTTGTCTCTTAGCATCATATTTATCTTTGGTTAACAGACCGTTTTGATAACCTTTTGCTAGTCGTTCTAACGAATATATTCTCGCTGCTTGCGTAGCATCAAAAGCTAGCTCCAGCGCCAGCTTTGCAATAGGGGCCGTATTCCAAGTCGTATAAGTTTTTTCACCCTTATTTCCTTTTGTAGAAAATCCTGAGATCTTAGGTACAGCAGCCAGTGAATCGTCATAGCTATCGTTATTCATAGAGAGCAGCTCTTCCTTTCGAGCGCCGGAAAACAAGCCTACACAGATAAAGCACATCCTGAGCAATTTACCTAACCAGTTTCCATTCCTGTGAAATGAGAAATTAGGAATGGCTTTTCGTTCTGGCCACTGGCTTGTTATACGAGACATCCTGCCTGCGAGTGAACCCATTTGTATACGGCTTAGAGAACTCACACCTAGTTTTTTAAGTTTGGCGTTGTACATTTCATCTTGATAAGTGTAGAGCTTCTTCATGGCCGCTGAAATTTGATGGCGATATGGATGGTAGGTTTCCACATACTTAACAACAGCCTGTAAAATACTGACATGAATAGCTTCAGGAAATGCGATTGCTTGACCGTTACCTGCATCAAGTTGAACCCACTGGATATAGTCTCGCTTATATACATAACGTGATACAAGGCCCGCTTTATGCAAAGCGTTAATGACTGAGGCAAGATTTTTACATGTACCTTCGCTGCCAAGTCCATATAGCCTTTGTGTGAAAATATTCCATTCTCGTTCACTTGAAAGCAAGCTGAAGTCACTTTTCCCCCAGCGTTTTGCGAGTGTGCTTAAACTAGCTTTACAGCTTATTAAGGAGCCAATCGGTGCATGTAAATTAGAGCTTGAGTTTTTCTTTTGCCACTGCATCAGCGCATAGAGGTAAGTCTGAATATCAAGGCGGTACTTTTCATCAATAAGCCTAAAAGAGATTATTTTTTTGTTTTGGTTTTGGGCGTGAAAATCCCACTCTATATCAAAGACTCGAGACTTACCTTTCCCACCGGAATTGAACGTTACATGCGGATTTTCTGCTAGCTGATGGCGAAGTTTTATATGCTGTTCAGACATAAATTTATCCATTAAAAAATTGGTTTGCGCTGGCTCTGTCTTGGTAAAGAAAGTGGTAATTGCCATCATCCACTTTTTGTTTTGCTTTAACGTAATTTTTAGGTGCTTTTTGTTTCAGCCTCAAAAGGATCTTTTTCAAAACACCTTCTACAACGAAATACTCCTTCTTAGGCGCCGAATTACTCGCTGCCATCTCTTTGAGCTCTTCAATCTTCTCCAAAAAAGACAGCATTAACCATATATCAGTTTCTGACGCGACTAATTTATGGCTGTCACAATCAAAGCAAGCAAGAAAATCAGTGCAACGACCGGTATCGTCGGAAAAATCAATACCCAACTTCTTCATACGCCTCGCCTCGGCAACGAGCTTCTCTGAAGTTGCCCCTGCACACATGATGCCACTGGGCGTTGTCATTAATGGTTGCTTTTGGTGTTCAGAGTTACGCAATCTCTTATAATCATAATCGGCTAAAATATCGCTGCGCATCGCTTTTGCATCCTCGATGGCTTTAGCTATCTCCTCGCCCTTAGCAATAGCGTTTAACGCTCCAAGCGCGGCATTGAGGTTATTATCATGATCCGCCTGAACACCACTACTGTACCTTTTGGTGACAACATTCACGGAATTATTCAACCCCTGTGACACAAGCAAGATATCTTCAGTGACTCGCATCAATACATCAGACTTTGTTGCTCTGAATCGACTTGCAGTAACAGTTAACCCAGTTATTTTTTCAAGTTGTGTATTAATATAGCTAAGATTTGTACCATGCATATTGAATGTCCAAACCTCACCGTTAGCACTAAAGAAAGGGCAAAGCGGAAGTTCATTTGACTGAATGAGACCCAGTGATTGGTACATCACTTTAGACGTTTTAAGCCATCGGGTGATCAGCTCTTTGGTTCGTTGACTAAAACCAACGCTATTATCTAGGTCCTTGTATCCTGCCCTGAACTTTTGACCGTTAAAAACAAATCGCCCGCTACCAATACTCTTAAATGAAACATCCTTATGTCGAAGATTAGCTAGCACTGACATGTTCATGCCTGTCAGCATCGAAAACACAAAAAAACAATTCCGTGATGCCTGATTATAAAAAACCTGTCGATGCAATCTCTCAAATGGGAGTGGGCTGTCCTTTATTGTTCCAGGCACGGGCATCATGCACTTCTTGAAGCCGTTTTTCTTATTAGTTCTTTGCCGTGGAGTCCATCTTTGAATATTCGCTTGTCCAGAAAAAAACTCTTCATCAAAGAAAGGGTGAATATCTAGTACCTCATTTTTCTCAATTGCTTCCTGAAAAGCCAGTACTCCCTTAACCAATAACTTGGATAATGGTTTTAGCTCTGTTTGCAAATGGAACGCTTTATTCGCCGCAGGTAAGTTCCTTGCAACGTTTGGTAGCAGCTTTAGATCAGCTTCTCGATTCCACAGTTTTAATAACATAGATAAGCTGTCTTTGATCCGCATTACTTCCGATGTTCGCTTACCTTTTTCGCGTAATTGGTTGAAATGCTTAATGCTATTAGTCATCACTACATTACTGAAAAGATCACCGTTATGACCAATTCCATCAAGATATCGAAAGTAACTAACGAGCCCAGAAAAATAGTGCTGCTTCGTCACTTTGTGAGGTAAGAAACTTAGTTTTTGGTAAATCTCCCTGACGATATCATCTCGATTCGCTAAAACCTCATTCCCTGACTTTATTTGCTTTACAGTCGGGACGTCACGGTAGCGCAGGCGATAAATGCAAGACTTTCTTCCATTACCAGTGTTTAGAGTCATGTCTTCAAAATGAAGTAGGATAATAGGTGCACGTTTTTTTTCTACCGTAACTCTGGTACGCCTACGTCCCTGCGTCATAATGAACTCTCTAAATCATCAAAAGCACCAATATAGGCTAGGGCATCCTCGTAAATTTCATCGGCAGAGGGCATGTCTTGTGCTATTTTCAGGTATTTTATAGTCGTAGCTCTATCTTCATGGCCTAGCAACGCAGTTACCCTATCTAATGCCTCGTCTGGTGTGATTGAGGGGTTGCCATATTCATTCTTTTTATTTAAGAGGTGTCGGAAAATACTCACGGCAAACGTCGAGCGTAGATTGTGTAGGGAGCCTACAATAGGGAGCTCAAGACCTTGGGTTAGGTTTGCAGTTTTACGAACTTCAACCCAGCGGCCTGTAAAATCTTGTAGTCGCGTAAACATGGGTTTCCCAGACATAGTAATAAACAGGTATTCTAATTTGGGATTAATGGCATCGTCACCTTCAAAAGAATGCGTATTTCCTTCTTCTTTTTGCTTTTTGCACCATGTTTTGAATTTCTCAAGGCGCTTTTGATACCTGTCAGACCGCGAGTAATCGTAAAGCATTTTCATTAATATGGCTGGAATAATAGTCACACGGCTTTTATTTTTCTCTGCTCCACCTTTAGCAGTTTTTGTTAGTGACATGTATTTATCACCTACTCCCAAATCCAACACAGGCTTTTTGAAAACCTCTTTTCCGTCCTGAATCAAAGTTTCGGGGTTAACAATTTGTCCTAAATGAAGGCTCGCTGCTTCCTCTCGTCGCAATCCAGTGTTACGACAAATCATTGGATGCAGACAAAACTCAATTGGTAATGAGTACAGTTTATTATTGTCACCATGTCGAACCACTCTACGGGATTTTATTAGTATGGTTTGCAGGATGTTCCATTCATTTTTGGTAAACGGTTTCAGGTCACGGCGTAGGTTGCTGAGGTTTGTTCCGCCACTGCGAGATGACTTAGTAAACTTAATCCGCATATCCGTCGTGTGCACCTGCTTACGCTGGTAAGCCTTCATACTTGATGGAGACGTATCGAAATGAATGTTCACTGTTTCAAACTTGAAAGGGGGGTTATTAAAGCGAATGCCTTTGCGAAGGCAGTGTTTATAAAAACCGACGACGCTGCTCATGTATTGCCGAGCCGTAGTTTTAGCCAATACATCTTCAATAGCGAGCTGTTTGATTCCGTCTCGATATTGATAAGTTAATCGTTCCTGCTTGTTGCGAGGAAAAGCACTCCATTCTGGACGGGGATCATCATAGAGAGGGTCAAAGTTCCCTAACTCATATTCAACATCCCACTCTGCCTGTTTGTCCAATACGAAGCTGAAGTAATGAGCAAGCCCTTGTGCATTTACACTAAGTTCTAGTACGCCATTATCGATCGCTTTCGACAATAAGAACTCATTGACCATATCTAATGGTTGGTAGCTGATTAAGTTGTCTTTGTCGTCATACCCAGCGATATGGAGCAAGGGGAGTTTCTTGATTGGAAACATCTTGCCATTGGCACGGTATGTAACCTGAGGCTCGCCATTATTATCAATGAATACCAATGGCTTCTGGTAAACGAAGTTAGAGATAGTCGAAATCTCTACTTCTTTTAGTACGACCTTTTTCTGATTTTCTTCGTTATCTGACATACTAAACCTCACACTTGCATACAATCAGCATTCACAGAATTCTCAACTTATGAAGTTAATTATTATTTTTTAGTCTATCAGTTAATTTTTGAGTCAACAATAATTAATTTTTATTTTTATGAATCATGAGAAAGGCTAGTACTAATAATGGCTCAAAAACCTTCTCAAGATAAAGCACTCTTTCTTAATAAAACTTGAGAAAATCATCCAAAAACTCTCAACTTTCCCATTAACAAAAAGTACCGTCATTTTGATGTTAGTCGGTATTCTACTAAGCGGGAAACCGCGCCTCTCCTTTAATCTTACAAACATAACATAGCGCATATATCCAGTTGATAGAAACAGGATTTGCAATCTTTATTACAGCGGTGTGTGAATGCTTTAAATTCAATGAAGTTGTAATAAATGAGATTGAAAAATTAGTAGAAAGATCAAAGCCTCAAAGTAAAAATCAACTTAACAGGGAATACTGATTTGGTGAGATATATAGTTATATCGTTTGCTCGTAACTATAAAAATAGGACGTCTGAAGAGGCGAGAATGTTTCCTAAATGAGCAAATAACAGTAAGTGTGCAGGTGATATCAATCACTTTGACCACAAGCTTTAACCATTCTGTTAACGATACGCTTCTCAGCTGGAATAAATACCAATGCATACTTAGTCATCACGCGGTTAAAACGTTCTATATATTCACATCGGTATGGGTGGTTAGGTGGAAGCCACTCATCAAGTCCTTTAGCCCCTTTCTGACGGTTCAAAGACGCCTGTACAAGTATTAGGTTTTCGACATCATTAGCAAATAAGGCTTTACGCTGTCTACTCCATTTATCTCCGCCATGACCATGAGCAAATTTTAAAGGAACGATATGGTCAAGATCTAACTCTTTAGACACACTATAAGTCTCACCTGAATATGGGTCATACCAAAGCCCTTCAAGCACGTTACACTGTTTTTCAGATTTAAAGGAGACAGGCCTAATGGATGTCTTTATGAGCAATTCATGTCTCGTATTTTGGCAATCTTTATCGCTGTCCAACCAATGCGGCCAATCGCTTCTATCATAAAGCTCAACAAAGCTTCTGTTTTGCTCAATAGCTTCCTTCGTCGCCTTATCTATTGCGTTAGTTTTTGATTTTGGTAGACGACCTCCACTGTCTATACATGCGGCGACAGAATTAAACGCCACGAAATTTTTCGTGCGATGATAAGATGAACTCGTTTTATCGTGACAGATACCAGATGTTGACTGTTTCACCATCGGGGATGTTTGAGCTGCGATTTCAGGCTGACCACATGCATTCAAGCTCAAAAGCATCGCTAGCACTGAGCTAGTTAAAATAGTGTTAATTTTCATATTGTTCTCATAAATGCTTCATTCATAACGCTGTAGACTTACCTCCCAGCGGCAATTTGTCATTATCACAGGGCTAGCTAGTAATAGGTAATTCATTTCCTTCTATTCGTTCAAGCTTACTCATCTGACTCCAGCTTTCTAAACATTGAATTTTTGATGTGGATTGACCAATATAGGTAGTGGAAAACAGACTTGTCACCGCCTTCACCGATTAGGAGCATCTCATGTACGAAGACCTTATTTTACTTGTTCCGCTGGCGATACTAGTTGTCGGCACCATGTTGGTTATTCGCTATCCTAAAAAATCATCCCCTAGCGATAAGTAATAGACTAAGCCTTTATGTTAGTGGTTTAACGCTCCCCTCTAACAGATGATTTTAGGAATATCACTCCACTTGGTGGTGTATTGCGGTGAGAGGAATTCTCGTCGCATGGCAAACTTTTGCTCAAAGCCTTTCGCCGCCATTTGAATCGTTGAGCGGCCATATCTGGCATTGATATTATCCATACAAGACATGAGCTTGGTATTGTCATTTGATGGGCTAAATAAGTCGTATTGAAATAATCCTTCGTCGTGCAAATCCAATAACCCCACACCGCATTTGTAATAACGGATACCTGATTGATAGAGTTGCACCATAGCGCTTTCAATGACTTTAATGATGTTGCGGGTGTCGTTCGTCGGCACAGTAAAGCGATGAAAGTGTGAGCGGCGAAAATAACCTTCCGCGTCGTGGGGTGAACTCGTCGCAAAGAGCGTCATACTTCCAGTCAGACTATTCTGTCTGCGCAGCTTTATCGAAACCGTTTCTGCATGGCTGGCTAACGCGCTGCGTAGCTCGTTGAACTCTGTAATCCGATTACCAAAGCTGCGCGTGCTGTATATCTCTTTTTTAGCCGCACGCACACTATCCCAATTATGGCGCACCACGCCGTTTAACTCTCGCACCGTATTTTCGACAACTATTGAAAATTCCTTTCGAATTTGCGACGGGTCGCGGTTCGCTAGCTCCCATGCGGTAGTAATTCCTAATGCGTTTAGTCGTAACCCTAAACGTTTACCAATGCCCCATACTTCGGTTACTTCCATTTTGGACAACACGTCTTTGCGGATAGCTTGGGTGTCGAGTACCGCCACGCCTTTAAAACCTTCTACTTTTTTTGCTGCATGGTTGGCGACTTTGGCTAAGGTGGGCGTTGGGCCTATCCCTACACAAATGGGCAGTCTTACTTCACGCCAGACAGTTTTTCTAATCTGAGTCGCTAAGGTTGCCCAGCCTTCTTGCGGCGGCGCTGCTTCTTTGCCGTAATACAAAAAACACTCATCGATAGAGTACACATTAATGTCAGGAGCAAAGCGCGCGCAGGTATCCATCATGCGCTGGCTCAAGTCTGCGTAGAGTTCGTAATTGCTAGAGCGTATGACGGCCCCTGCGGCCTCCAGCTCCTTTTTCATCTGAAAGTACGGTACAAACTTCTTACCAACCCCCAGACGCTTGGCAATGCCACACGCAGCGCATATACAACCGTCATTGTTTGTTAGTACCACCACTGGTTTATTACGAATGCTGGGGTCAAACACCTTCTCGCAACTGGCATACATGCTGTTGGCATCACACAGGGCGAACATCAGAGCTGCTTCTTAAAAGGTCGATGTAAGCGGATGGAGCGCGTCACTACCCCCTCAATCTGAAAGTCATCACCTTCTTGCAAAAAATATAGTGGAAATCGCTTACTGGAAGACAGCAAGCAGCGCTGCACTTTATCGATTTTCTTGCACACGAATACACCGTTGAGGTTAGCCACCACCACGTCTTGGTCTTTAATTTCTTGAGCGCGGTCTACAATCAACAAGTCACCTGAGAAAATACCATCCCCATTCATTGACTCACCCTGTGCAATACCAATGTAGGTTGCAGAAGGATGGTCAATCAGTAGTTGGTCTAAATCTAAGTTAAGCTGTGTGTACTCTGCCGCAGGTGACTCGAAACCAACGATACCCGCAGACGCTTTTATTGGGATAAACTTCAACATATACTGTAATTATATACAGTATCATTTTATTTAAAATGAACTTCGTTATAACTTTTTAGATGAATTATGTGTGGAAGACTAAACGTAACGGATGATGAGTGTGTAAGAGGACTGTGGGTCTCATTAGTATTGACTTAAATCGTACGTCTATCTTTCCCCAATCGATGTGTAAGAACTGCTAACAAAGTACAAATCATTGCACCATTTCGGCGAGAGAGTTTGACGAAACCTAATACGAACTACAAAGCAAAAGGAAGATATCCGAGCACTACCAAGACTTGATCACTATTGATGCGGCAATTACTCTTGAGGTTTGGGTACTTCTTCTTAATAAGCTTAATTTCAAAGGGCAATGCTAATTTACGTATAGAGAAACACCCTTTTAGACTTTTAAAAGTAAACATATACAACTGTCTAAAGAGGAACGGCCATAGTTTTGCTTTGTTGCAGCTTTTATACAAACATCAGTAGGACATATGTCCCTAAGGAGATATTAATGGACTCGATTTCCATCAACAATTTCACTGAGGCGGCAAAGGGATGTCAAAAGACAATTTTATTAGCTTCGATTGTTTCCATAACACTAATGTCCTTTGCACTTGCTGTTGATTTTCAAAATGTAAACATACCTGGATTGGGAGTAAAATTTGGCGGGAAGGCTGCCCTTGGGATGTTATTTGCTGTTTTTTTTGCGCTTGGGGTATATTTAGGAATTCAACTAAATATGGTCAAGTCGAATTACGATGCTATTGATTGTAAGAAAACTCAGAAAGCCTTATTAAGATTTCCATCAATTGTGTGTGGTAACAAATACCTAAGACAGTTTTTCATTTGGCTTCCTTCCACTCTGATGTTTTTAGCGATGTATATCGCGTTTGCAGGAAGTCTTATTTTAACTCTTATTTTAGTCTTTATATGCTCAATTCCATATTTCTTCGCTGCTCAAATTGCTTTCAACACGGGAGAGTAACATATTGGACAAATTAGCTGCAAAAAAGTGACTGGAGCAAATGCTCATCAGGCTTCGGCTAACGATGCAAACTTTCCATGTTTACTTTGAGAAATACACTTAATATCTAAAACTCGGCTTGCGTTATATGATTACCCAAAACTATTAAGTTACTTCAATTTATTAATTATGTTGAGCATGGAGACGTCATATTGCATCTGATTATCAAATGTTATGGCAGTGGAAACTCCAATTAAAGTAACAAGTTTCGTCGCCACCTCCCCACATGATCTTTCTAACTCTAGCGCTACATCCCTTATCGTTAGGGAGTTTTGGATCATTTCAAAAAAAATATCTTCTTCGTTGGGGTTCCATACTTTTCCACTATTTTCTGGTAATGTGATCCTTTTAGTTATAAAACGTTGGTAGAAATCCTCTATTTCTCCTATGTAAAAATCTGATACAGGTCGTCCATTGCAAAATTTTTTATACTTTCTTGAACGCGGCCAAATCATCCAGCTTTCACTTCGACAACATATAAGGTAGCCATCACATCCTACCTTTTCCCAAGTCACGTGAGGATGTCGAAGTATTTTATCCATTTTTTTACTAATTTTGGCTTTTGACATAAGCACAACTAAATTTTTTGTGGCAACAACTCAAATGAGAGTTATATCCCGTGGCCTTATAAACATCAAGTGATGATAGTTCTGTCTTTTAGGCAGGACTTTAATGAAAGATCAAAGACTAAAGTGTTTTGGTAACGCTGTACGCAGAGAACGCAAATTAAAAGGGCTTTCACAAGAAGCATTAGCTAATTTGGCGAATATTGATCGGAGTTATATGGGCCATATAGAGCGCGGTGAAAAAAATGTGACTTTGACTAAAATTTATCAGTTAGCGGATGCACTAGACATCCCAGTGAGCAAACTGCTAACCTAATTTTTCTTTGATGTGCTCAGATGAATTATTAAATGTTACCTTTAGCCTTAATGTACGGATTTTTGTTTATAAATATTTCAAGTGGATTAGTGGCTATTTATTACGCTCATAAATACTTAAAAAGTACATCGTTTTTCAAAGAATAAGCTACTCCTAAGTAAACTTTCCAACTCTTTTTTTTCTCCCCCTATATTAAACCTGATAATGAAAATACCATTTAGAGGACCAGGTCAAACTCCAATCAAACGACCTGTATTGCTCCCCACCTCTAAGCCTGTCAATCCAACTGGCTATTGGATTGACAGGCCAATTAAAGATCACCCTTTGCCTGATGGAATAGAAGCTAGCACTCCTTGGCCCACAGATGTTGACAAACCAGTAGGTGGTAAGTAGTGAGAAAATGAACTTGAGACTGTGCCTAAGGGCCATTTGCTGCCGCTCAAGCTAGAAAGTTTGAATGGCTGTTGTGTACGTAAAGCGGAAGTTGGCACTAGAAAAATTGACTGACGTCAATGAGCGATAAGCGGTCATTAACGCCACCTTAAACGGCAATAAAATAGCTGACTAAAATTAGCGAGGAACGAGCAAAAGCCAGCTGTTTTTTGTCCGTTTGAAGGTCTTGTTATAGCTCTCTAAGCCACATTACTCTCTATCATTCTCATTTTTTCAATCGCTTCCCTAGTTAGCTCTCCATCCTCGTCCATAAAGCCAAAGCGCTCTAGATCTCTTATCGCCATTTTTGGAAGTGATGTTTTAATTTCCCTAAAGATGTGACGGTAACTAGAACGGACAGACTTCATTGATATTCCTGGATCTCTTGCCTCAACAATCTTTCTCACGATGAAGTCCAACACTTTAAAAGAAGAATCTTCATTCCTGTGAGAATTCACTCGTATTTCCCTTTCGAGTCTACGCGCTTCACTTTTTGATTCTTCCAGCTCATTACTCAGTTGGTGCATATGTTCAAAAAGCTCGACTTTCTCATTTTCAGCAAGCTTTGCTCTCTTGGCTAAATCTTCAAGCATTTTATGCTGTTCCGCTTCCTTCTCCTTTATTTCCAAATTCTCTTTTTCGATTTCTTCCATCGCTTTTGTAGAATCGAAAGGTAGGCGATCAAATTTATCTCTAATTCCACTATACCCTTCATCTAAGTGTTTTAACCTTTCGCCAAAGCCTGCCTCCATTCGTCCTAATATCTCTGATACATCTTTAGTGAATGCGTAGGAATTATCGTAAAATCGATTACTAGTATCTGTAGCTTTAAAGTAAAAAACGACAGAAAGTCCGATCGCAAAGAATGCGACGATCATAGAAAGTAAATCCGTAAAACCAAACTCTTTAATATCTAGACTTAAATCCATACTAAAAAGCTTAAACGACATAACTCCAAAGAAGAGCAAGACTGAAATATCTCTCAGGTTTTTAAATGTTAGAAGTTCTTCTTTTTTTTCGTTTTTATCAGTCACAAATCCTCCTTGTGTAAGATTAATTGTCAAAAGCTATAACGCTTCACATATGGGGCGCAGGCTTGCTGGCTATACTTGCGCGAAGCGCCAGCCAGCGAGTATGCGCCCCAATGAGCGCAGCGAATGAACATAATGTGTTTGTTAGGCATTTGACGTTTTGCACAAGCGTGTTAACACAAACCACTCAACTATTAATAAGTTAGGAACCCAACAAATCCATGACAGAACAGGGTAAAAATCACTAAAATTAATTCCGAAAAGTGCACTCAAACCCAAATAAATTCGCAATGTTACTCCCGCTAGTGTTAGTGCATAGCTTCTTAACATCCAATCTCGGTGCGCTTGAATATTTCCATTGCGAACTTGCCAGTAAGCTACCAACGTTGTGCCTACCCAGCAAATAGCCATTAACCCAAAGCCAAAATGAGTGACTAAACCTCCAAATGAATTTAACGCGAGAATGAAACCAGCAACCCCTCCCACAATAACAGCCAAAACATATATTCGGCCAAGCCAACGGTGTATGGAAATATAGCGAGTTCGAAATTGCGAATTTAATTGAATAGCCCCAATAATCATAGCGATACAACCGCCTAAGAGGTGCATCGAAATAGCTGAAGGAGAATGCGTAAATATATTTAATACGAACGGATTTCGAAAGGTCGGTACAGCAAGGTTGATTAATGCATAACCAGCCACGCCTAATGCCAATATGGCCATTAAAATCCAAGATAATTTCAGTCCCATTGGGAGTCCCTATATGCCTAACGCCCTGCTTAGGGGCGGAAACACATGGGCTAAAATTAGGAGCGAAGCGACGCAGCAAATGTGTTTGCGTCCCAGCGAGCCTGCGAGCGACTAAAGCAGTTTGTTATAAGGCTATAGCTGAGCCTTATTAGATGTCTGTAACTCGGCTATTGGCTTAGCTCTTCTGTAAATTGCCATGAGCATTTTCAATTCAACTAACTGATCACCCTTTGAAATAGCATTGAGGCTACTCACTTGCTTGGGAGTAAGTTTTAACTTGTTGTGAAGTTCAAGCACCGAATCTCTTACAAAATTTATATCTTCTTTTTCATCGAGGGCCTTAAGTTTCTTTTGAGCTAAGTGGCGCTTTTTATACTGCGAGTGAATTAAATGATAGGTAGAACCTACAGCGCCGCCAGATGCACAAATAGCAAGAACAAGATTCCTTATGTCTTCTGCAACTTCAACAAGAGCCGTTAGTTCAATGAAGCCGGGCGACGCATACTGTATTCTTTTAACTTCAGGCAAATGTGTAAGATGGATATGGGATTTCATGCCATTGAAAAAATGCACGACAGAAGCACCACCAAGCCATGGCATCCTTTCATACTCAAGCGATATATTTGACTCCGATATTTTTCTTAGCGCAAAGAAAAAGCCGTATATCTGAATATACTGTTTAGAGAAAACAGAGAAATCCTCTAAGCTCCACCTCTCATCTAATTTTATAGTGACTACACCCTTGTTCAATATGACCTCCTTGCCTTATAACGCCCAAATAACGGGCTAAAAATAGTTGGTTAAAATTAGCGACG
>TARA_R110002060_G_scaffold74577_1_pt1 | contig 17255 bp, 14 predicted proteins | sample TARA_R110002060 | Tara Oceans TARA_R110002060 (sample SAMEA4397091) | marine metagenome | biome: Polar Biome; feature: [MES] marine water layer (ENVO:01000295) within the mesopelagic zone...; material: water (ENVO:00002006), including particulate matter (ENVO:01000060) such as...... | reverse complement strand
TCATCTAAAATCACATCAGGTAACACTACAACAAAAGGTTCATTACCAATAATAGGGCGAGCTTTTAATACCGCATGACCTAAACCTTTTGCTTCGCCTTGGCGAACATGCAAAATAGTGACATCTTTAGGGCAAATTGCTTGTATTTCATCAAGTAACTGGCGCTTAACACGCTTTTCTAACGTTGTTTCAAGCTCAAAAGATTTATCAAAATGGTTTTCAATGGCATTTTTAGAAGAATGTGTAACTAAAACAATTTCTTTAATACCTGCAGAAATACATTCATTAACAATATATTGAATAAGGGGTTTATCAACAATCGGAAGCATTTCTTTTGGAATAGCTTTAGTTGCTGGTAACATCCGAGTTCCTAAACCAGCGACAGGTATTACCGCTTTTGTGATCTTATTTGGCATTTTTATCCTTAATTTTTTACAGATAAGTCACTTTAAAGCGAGTTATCCTCGTTGTCACGTTGAAATAATAATTTTTCGGTAAATAATAAAAATGATACCAAAGGGTATCATTTTTTAACTAGGCTATAAATTTGACAGCTATTTCTTATAAAATTGTTTATACCACTTTACAAATTCAGCAACCCCTTTTTCAACGCTAACTTGTGATTTGTAACCTGTAGCGTCAAATAAATCATTTACTTCAGCAAATGTTTGGTAAACATCGCCTGGCTGCATTTCGCGGAAATTTTTCTCTGCTTCAATACCAAGTTCATCTTCTATGGCTTTAACAAAGCCCATCAAATTAATAGGCGAGCCATGTCCGATATTATAAACAGAATAAGGCGCAGAGCTAGAAGCCGGAGAACCACTTTCAACTTTCCAATCACCGTCTCGCTTAGGTATTACATCTGCAATGCGAACAACACCTTCAACAATATCGTCTACGTGGGTAAAGTCACGCCACATATCACCATTATTGTTAATATCAATAGTCTCGCCATCTAAAATCTTTTTAGTAAATATATAAGGCGCCATATCAGGTCGGCCCCATGAGCCATATACAGTAAAAAAGCGCAAACCTGTTGTTGGAATATCATAAAGATGAGAATAGCTATGCGCCATCAATTCGTTTGATTTTTTAGTAGCAGCATAAAGTGAAACAGGGTGGTCAACCGAATCACTGGTAGAAAAAGGTGTTTTATTATTTAAGCCATATACAGAACTAGAAGAAGCATAGATTAAATGTTCGACATTATTATTTCTACAACCCTCAAGAATAGTTAAATGGCCAATTAAATTAGAATCAGCATAAGCCATCGGGTTATCAATTGAATACCTAACGCCTGCTTGCGCTGCTAAATGTATAACCCTATCAAATTTTTCTTCAGTAAATAGTGAGGCCATACCATCCCGATTGGTAAGATCTAATTTTATAAATCGAAAAAAACCTTCGGCATTCGAAGTATTGTTAGATGTAAACTTATCTAACTCAGCTAAACGCGCAAGTTTAAGGTTAACGTAATAATAATCATTGAGGTTATCAATACCAACAACGTCATGACCTTGGCCACATAATTTTTTTGCTACGTGAAAACCAATAAATCCGGCAGCGCCGGTAACTAAATACTTCATGTAAAACCTATATATTATATCTGCTTATTTTATAAAAATAAGCAGATCACTTTAATTCAAGTAATTACTACTAATTAGTCACTGCCAAATAAATCACGCGTGTACACTTTATCTTTAACATCAGCTAATTCAACATCCATTCGATTAGACACAATCACGTCTGATATTTTTTTAAAAGCATCTAGGTCATTATAAACAGCAGAATTAAAAAACTCTTTTTCTTCTAATACCGGTTCATAAATAACTACTTCAATACCTTTGGCTTTTATACGTTTCATAATACCTTGAATTGAAGACGCCCTAAAGTTATCAGAGCCTGTTTTCATGATCAGTCGATACACACCAACAACTTTAGGATTTCTACTGATTATAGAATCGGCAATAAAGTCTTTACGTGTGGTGTTCGCATCAACAATAGCGCGAATAATATTATTTGGCACGTTATTATAGTTAGCTAATAATTGCTTTGTATCTTTAGGTAAGCAGTAACCACCGTAACCAAAAGATGGGTTGTTATAATGTGAACCAATACGAGGATCCAAACCAACCCCTTCAATAATATGTTTTGAATCTAAACCATGTGCTTCGGCGTAACTATCAAGCTCATTAAAATAGGCAACACGCATGGCCAAATAAGTGTTCGAAAATAGCTTAACGGCTTCAGCCTCTGTTGAGTCAGTAAATAATATATCAATATTTTCTTTTATTGCGCCTTGAGCAAGTAAACCTGCAAATACTTTAGCGCGCTCACTTTGTTCACCAACAATAATACGAGACGGATAAAGGTTATCATGCAGTGCTTTACCTTCACGCAAAAACTCAGGAGAAAACATGATATTTTCACAGCCTAGTTCTTGTTTTATACTTTCAGTGTAACCAACAGGCACAGTAGATTTAATAATCATTACAGCGTGAGGATTAACAGCCAAAACATCTTTTATAACGGCTTCAACAGATGAAGTATTAAAATAATTCGTCTCTACGTCATAATCAGTAGGAGTAGCAATTATGACAAAATCAGCATCTGAATAAGCCAGATTTTTATCAAGCGTTGCTTTAAAGTCGATAGTTTTATTAGCCAAAAAGTCTTCAATTTCAACATCAACGATGGGTGACTTTTTGTTATTTAATAAATCAACTTTTTCTTTAATTATATCAACTGCTATCACTACATTGTGCTGCGCTAACAACATTGCGTTTGATAAGCCTACGTAGCCAGTTCCGGCTATTGCTATTTTCATTTTATCATCCATTATGATTTTAAATACACGCTTTCACTGCATCTAAATATTTATTTATAACGATTTTCTCATCGAACTCTCGCTCTATTTTTGTTCGACTAGCTCTCCCCATCTCCAACCGTTGTTCGTGGGTAAGGTTAATCATTTTATCTAATTGTAAAATTAAGCTCTCTGTTGAGCGTAAATCGCACAAAAAACCATTAATGCCATCATCAACTGTTTCACGACAGCCAACGTTATCAGTGGTAACAATAGGCTTACCCATCGCTCCTGCTTCTAGTAATGACTTAGGAACACCCTCTCTATAAAATGAAGGCAATACAATACAATCTACCTTAGCGATTTCTTGCTCTACAGAATCTGATGTACCTAAATAATTAACAATACCTTCACTGACCCACTCACACATCTGCTCTTTACTTACAGCAGAGGGGTTATCTACATCAAGAAAGCCAAGGAGTTTAAACTCAACTGTATTACCGTATTTTTGCTTTAATTCTCTGGCTGCATCAACATAATGACCAACCCCTTTATCAAAAAGCATACGCGCAATAAGTAGAAAAGAGACTTTTCCATCATCGTTAGTTTCCTGAAGCTCGAACCTTTTAAGATCAACACCAGAGCCAGGTAAACGATCTGTTAAATGTTCAGGAGCTAAATTTTTACGCAAAAATAATTCTTTATCATCTTCATTTTGAAAAAATATTTTACTGGCTTTTGATTGGCTTATTTTATAAAGCAAACGTGCTATTTTTGATGAAATACTCTCATTAATAAATAATATACCTAAACCAGCAATATTATTAATAACTTTAACTCCATTGGCGTACGCAGCCAATGTACTATAAATATTGTTTTTTGGCGTAAAGTTTAAAACAACATCAATTTTGTTTTTGCTAAAAATGTAGTAAAAACAAAGAAATGTTTTAAAGTCCTTTATTGGATTCGTACCGCCTTTATCTATATCAATTGCAATAAAGGTACAGCCTAAGTCAATTAACTTTTGAGAATAATCATCTTCAGGCGCAACAGCGATGACCTTATATCCTGAATCTATAAGTGATAATATCGTGTTTTTTCTAAAATTATATATATACCAACTTGTATTAGCTGATATTGCTACTTTATTCACAGTTCATTCCCTTTCAAGTATTCAGAAAAAAATTCCGATAAAACTTACTTCTATTAGGTTCTAATTTTGTTCTCGTGTAGCTTTTAGCCGAATTAACTACATTGTTACTTGCCGTTGCATAACTTTTTTGATCACTTATTAAATTCGATAGCTTCTTAGCTAATGAGCGAAAGTCACCTCGAGCAAATAAATATTCATCATTCAATAGCTCTGGTATCCCACCTACATTAGATGCTAAACATGGCGTACCTGATGACATTGCTTCAATTAAAGCTCTTGGCAAACCTTCTGTTAAACTAGGCTGAACATAAAGATCAATAGAGTTAAACCAATCGAAAATAAAGGTACTATCTTTAGCACCTAAAAACTTAACATTTTTAGGTAAATAACCATTATCAATAATATATTGTTTTCCTTCACCACCTACAACTTGCAGTTCGACATTATACCCAGCTTCACCTAACTGATTAATAGCTTTAATCGCTACATCTACACCTTTTAAGTGAACATCAGGGTTACCTATTAACCCAATGACACACTTGCCTTTAGGAGTATAAGTTTTAGGCTCATTAATCGACTTTATAACTACGTCTGAAACAGCGATGGTGTTGTGTATGTTAGGGTAACTATCTTGAAGATAAAGTTTAGTTACATAAACAGCATTAGGGAGCTTGGCAATAATTTTTTTTACACGCCAGTCGAGCACATTAGCATATAACTTTGACTTTAGGTTTGACTGACTCATCAAGCAGTCTTTAGCATTTGCCACAACTTCACCTAACAGCGGTTTTCCTAATTTCAAAGCTACTTTCGCGGCCAGAATACCTATTTCACTGGGAAGACGAACTATGACGGAATCAACTTTATTCATCCTCATTTCAAGATCTTTTTCAACCTTTCTTATATTTAAAAGGCCTTTTAGTGAGCTAAGGTTGTCAACCGGATAAATAGATACGCCAGGACCAGTGGCAAGTAAATCAGAACTTGTTAAACTATCAACATTTTTTACTCGTGAAATAATAACAACAGAATCAAAAAAATTTAAATAAAATTTAAATTTATCGTAGTCGAGTTTCCCTGCAGAATAATAATTGCCTTGATAAAAAGAAAACATATGATCATGGCAAAATAAAACTGATTTACTCATAACTCTTTAATCTTCCTTGCCGGTGCACCTGCATACAATGAAGGAGTATCATCAATAATACTTTTCCTAGTTACAACACTGCCTGCTGCTATAACCACTCTGGAGGGTATTGTCACTCCTGACAGGATTCTAACACCACACCCCACCCAAACATCATTGCCTATTTTAATTGCAGAAAGTACTAAAGGGTTATATTTAATTGGTACGCACTTGTCCTGCCATGTGTGGTCAAAACTAATAAGAGAACAATTATGGGCGACAGATGTATTATCTCCTATTTTTATACCACCTTGTGCATCAATATAACTAAACTCATGAATACTAACATTACTGCCAATGTCTAATTTTTCAGGATATTTAATAACAACCCATCGCCCAATGTAAACATTACTCCCGACATTTATAGCTACAGCCTTTAAGAGTATATACCGTATCAAATTTCCTAGCACTGTAGGAAATGATGAAAAAAAAGACAGCAAAGATTTTATAACTGAATTCGGTAAAAATGACAAAACACCACTCACTAATGTAAATAAAAATTCGAAATATGAAAAAATAATCCTACCCATATAAACACCACGCTACTTTTTAAATGATAAAGGTATAAAAAAAATTAGAAATAAGGCGGTCTGGATACTCACTAAATGCAGTAGGACCTCCCCCTTATAATGCAATAAAAAAATCAAGAATAACAAAACAATCAAAAAGCCTCTTACCCCCTTTTCAGTTCTGTTGACTCGGTACGTCAGGTAAATATTACTTAACTGTGCAAGAACAACATAGGTCACACCCAAAGCACCAAAAAACAGGACATTTCTCATGTAACCACCATCAGTCCCCATAAATGGATTCCCAATATCATTTCGATAATACCCATAACCTAAAGTTAATTCATATAAGGGTAAAGACCAATACATCTTAGAAAGAATAACTGTTGAACTAGTGGATAATTTCCCCGTTTCTACATAGCTGTATATAAACTCAAATGCAAAAGGTAAATATACGTCTAGTATTAAACTGGAATATGAGCTTGATAATAATAAAACAAATAAAAAGCATAAAGATGCTAAACCTATAATCAATATTTTTATAAACCGAGGCCTTACTTCCTTATGAGTAACTGATAATATACATAAAAGGATAAGAGAGAATAACGCCCCTAAAAGAGACGTCCGCCCGGCGGTAGTTCCTGCTAATATAATTAGAAAGAAAAAAACGACATTTACTAGTGTTAATTTCTTTTTAAAAGCCAAATAGTAAACACTAAACAGTTGACCTAAAGTAAAAACAGCAGATAAAGGGAAAAATTGAGCACCAGAAAGAGCCAACCCTCTTATACCTTCGTACTTTTCGGCACGCCCAGCATCAGCAGGGGATTGAAAAACTTGGACAACATCAAGAACACTTGGTGATATAATTGCAAAAATAATTATTAAGGATTGAAGAGAAAATGCATAATAAATATATTTAGAACAAAAAAATAGGCCACGTACTTGTTTATTTTTATAAGCGCAAGAAAGGTAATTACAAAACAGTAAAACAACTGCGAGTACTATCGCGTTAGACGTTACTGAGTTCAATCGAGAAAAATCTGCTGTAAAATGCAACATACCATAAATTAAAACTAAAAATACCAAACCAATAAAAGAGAATAAATAAATCTTAACGTATGAAGATGATATTATTGTATTTAAAAAAGCCCTTTTTAAATTAGTAATTGAGAATAAAAGCAACACTACTCCTGAAAGTATTACCGAATTATAAAAAACAGGCACTTTAAACGAGAATAGCAGGCAGAAAAAAATAAAAGTTATAAAAACAACCTTACCTTTACCAGTACCAGCAATATTATCTTGCATATAAACTCACTTTTCATGTTGTGGTAACTAGACAGTTAAACACATAATTCATTCCGAAATTTAATATGGTAATTTAAGAACGTATTTAAAAATCGGCCGAAACAATAAATATTATTAGCTAAAAATTAAATAAAATCTTCACATAAAAACAAGCGCTATTTCGAAAATAACTTAAATAAGAATAAAGAAACCGGTGGCCATTTTCTCAGCAGATACAATATGCTATGCCCTAGTCCAAAGCTCAGTCCGCTAGTATGCACTTCCTCTATCAAATTCCTGTACAAATCGAATTTACGGCTTGTTAAAGCCATACGAGAACTAACATAAATTTCGTGAAATAAAGCGTTGTCTAAGTTATTGTGTTCTTTATGCTCAATCATACTTTTAAGTAACTCTATGCCTTTTTTATGTTTACCCAAAATAGTTAAAATTACCTCTTCGCTTGTATTCATCGCTGAACTACTCCAAGAGCCATTACTTTCTTTCCGGTAGATACTTTTTATCGATGGAACAAACAATGCTCCCTGCTGAGAGCCTAGCACCTGCATATAAAAGTCTCCTACGGGAGTACTAGGTAAAATTTGATTAAAGTCATCAAGTAAACTTGATTTAAATAAAAGTGAAGCTGTAGGCATAAAAGCACCACCACCTAAAATCACTCTATTTAAAGGTATTATTTTAGAAGTCTCACCATAATTTACTCCCTCTGTTTTCTTATTATTATCAAACAAATTAATTGAGCCATGAAAGCTTAAACCCACTTGCGGGTATGCAAGCATTGCTTGCAACTGAGTTTGTAACTTATCCTCACTTAACCAATAATCATCACCTTCACAAAGTGCAATATAATCACCTTTAGCTTCATTTAAAGTTATAAGTGTCGGTAATGTAGGTTTAATGGAATATTGGTTGCTAGCTTGCTGGATAATCCTAAAAATTTGTGGGTATTCGGAAGCATACTTCGCTATTATATTAGGTGTATTATCTTGAGATGCATCATCATGGATTAAAATTTCAAATCGATATTCAGTTTTTTGAAATAAAAAACTCTTGATTGTCCTTTCAATATACGAATCTTGATTATAGGTCATACAAGCAATTGATATATATATCTTATCACTGTACTTCCAACCATTTATTATTTCTTGTTCTGTTTTTAATTTCAATTTACCTATTTCCAAATTCCAAAAACTTAGTTAACTTCACTTTATAACTTAAAAAAGTAATCACAAGCAGAGCTAAATAAAAACCAACTAATTGAGAGAGCAATAATATTTTATTTTCTATAATATTAGTATCGTATGATTTTAAAATAATATAGGCAAAAGTAGAAATCAAAAGTGAAGGGAATACCGCTAAAATAAACCAATCCGAATATTTTATTGTCTTCATTTTGCCATGAATGTATGGAACCCAAAATACGAAAGCAAGCACCCTAAAAAATAACCATAGAGCTGCTACCCCAAGTGCGCCATAAAAGTTACCTAAAATAGCGATAGAAGGTAGCGATATTAGTAGTAAGGCTATGCTATACCTAACATGATACTTTAAATCACCTTTAGCAACCTGCTGATAGTACTGGAAACCAGCAACAATTAAAAAAGCATTGCCGAGAGAGTAATAACTTAAAATTCTGCCTCCCCAGTTTGCAGCCTCAATACTATCCGTAAACAAATAGACCACATTATTCGATAGGCCTGCAATGATTACTGCACCTGGGACAATAATGATACAAATGAACTTAGTGAACTTAATATATAACGATCTAAATTCGTCCATTTTTTTATTTGCATATAAGGAGGTTAGCCTAGGTATTAATACTGTACCTATTGGAAATCCTAACATTAAAATACCATTAGCCAGCATCATACAAACTGTAAAATAACCGTATTCAGACAAAGTTAACAACTTGGACATCAACACTTTGTCAGCCTGGGCAATAAGCACAGAGATTACAGCGGTAATAGCAACAGCTTTAGCAAATTGACCTAACCCTTTTATATTTGAAAAGCTAAAGTGGTCAGGAAGCCAAAAATTAATGCCTAATAATTTACCAGCTCTAAGTCGTAAAACTGTAGCCTCGACAAGCGCAACTATAAAGTGAAAAATAAAATATATTTCAACACTTGGGAAATATAGAACTATTAAGAGTCCTACTGGAAATCTTAAGGTGTTAAAGATTATATTAGCGCTATTGATCCATAAAAAGTCTTCAAGACCTCTGAGAGCTGACAAATATAAAACAGACTGTAACCTTACAGCGGAAATTATAAATATTGTAAATACAATACTCGCTAGTAGTTCAATAGTAATTTCAGATTTAAACCAATTTAATGCAAACCAATTACTTGAAAAATATGATCCTAATAATATTAAAATCATAAAAAAAAAGAAAATCATTTCAAAGGATTTTATCACTGAAATCAAATATGGATTTTTAAGCTTAACTTTTTCTTTAGCAACTTCCCTAGATATAGTAGGGTTAAATCCTGAACCTAATAAATTAATAATGATTTGAACTACAGTATAAAATCCAATTAGTCCAAATGCATCACTCCCAAGGGCAGAAAATAAAAACGGCATAACAACGATACCTATAACCGCTGCATACCCTTGTGAAATATATGATGTTAGAACATTAAACTTAACAGTTGACACCATACTAATTTGTATCTTTAGTTAGTATGATATTCAAAAAATCATATCTTGCCTTAGCTAAGTTCAATTTATTCTCGGTATATGTTTCTGTTGAATACAATTGATTTTGAGCTTTTAAAATAACATCAATATTTTTAGAGAACCAAGGAAAAGCCTCTTCAGCCCCAATTTTTAAAAATATATTTTCATCGAACAAAAGCCCATCAAAGGTATTAGCTAAAACACCAGAGTTTTTATTGTAATAATATCTAAAATCATAGACTTCTTTCATAATATTAATAACAGGAACTTTATTCTGGAGTGAAAGTACTAATGCATGATAACGATTACAAAGAACTGCCTTCGCATTTTTTATAATGTAAATTGCATCTTCTATTTTGAGATAATCATCAATATCCCAGACACTAAAGTGTTCATTGTTTATATTAGATTTAAGGAAGTCAGCAACAGGCGTGTGATCAAAGGGCATATAAACAACCCTACACTTGTGTTTATGCCATACTTCATCAATAAAATTTTCGATTAACTTTAAATTCTTTTTAGCCCACTCTAAACCATAATAAAACTCTAAGACTATATAATCACCACTCTCTTGCATTATGCTATCTTTGGTCAATGCTTCATTAACAATATATAGATCGTCAGGTAAATAAGTAATATTTTCATCCGAAACACCCAAGCGATTTAGATATACTTTAGATAATAGCTTATCTCTAACTCCCAGAGAGGCATCTGGAATAATCCCAAAGAAATCGCAAAAATACTTATCACTCTCATCAAATGGACCGTAACCATTCGCGGTGAAAAAAATCTTTTTGTTATGTTTTTTAGCAACCAAAATTGGAACTAGTATTTTAAATAAATCATCTCTCCTTGCCCACTCAAACCACAATTTATTAAAATAGCCACCACCTGAAACAATCAAGCTATCACAACCTTTAATAACTTCTTCTATTTGCTCTAAATTATTCACTCTAGCGAGAATTTCAGAAGAGACTGGGATTGTGTTTTTAAAAGGAAGTTCTATATCAATATACGATAGAAGCTTTCTAAATATTCGCGTGCTGAATTTGGGTTTTGTATAAAAACTTTTATTGAATTCCACTTCAGTATAATTACAATTAAAACGTTTAAAGTAGTCTTTATCTAATTGCTTTACAAAATCACCTGAATAGTGAAATACAGAATAGTCGTGTGCATCACCTAAATCGTAGATGTTGTTCACAAACATTGCATAATCACCAAGATTTTTATCTGCTAAAGGCCCTGTTACTGCAAATTTCATTATTAAGTCCCTAAATCAATGCTTCAACACAATCTACAGAAAAACAAGGTATCCCGCATTTCAACACCTCATCTCTTTCAGCAAATGAATCATCAATAAAAATGGCGTCTTTATGATGCATTACCTCAGATTTAGGTGATTTATCTGTGATATGAAATATTTCATCAAATAGCCCCGCTAAGCGATACTTCTCTAATGATTTAGTTAAGTCATTTTCATGCCTAGTTACCAAATAAATACGACAACCATCATTAATAGCTTTAAATAAAAAAGCAACTAACTCTTCATTTACCTTACCATCTATTATCAAGCAATCATCAAAATCTACATAGACATGTTTATAATCTATATTTAGTTTATATTTATTGCTTAATGATCTTTCTAAGTGAACATCATAAGAATTAGGGTTTACTGTTACATTAACCCCATTATGAATATATAAAGATAACTCTGTAAAATTGACCCCTTTCACCCTATTTGTAGACATTGAACCCGCAATCCTAGTCGCTACTTCTAAAAGAACTAGGTTTCCAGCTGAATTTTCTTTCACCTGAAAGAACCATGCCCCTTTAAAGCTGATTGAACTATTTATTTTCTCCGAAATTTCTCTGAACTCGTTATTACGATTCGAAATAGTTACTGTGCTCACCGCTATGCCATTCTGAATGCGATTTCTTTTTCGTGGTCCTGTATATAATAATTTACCGTTTTGATCAGTGAAGCAATCGACAGTAAACTCATCGCCGGGCAAATATTCAGTCACAACATTGCTGTCAAAATCAACTTGCGCTAGTTCCTCATATGAAGTTACTTTTCTTGCCCCCTTGCTACCCTGTCCAATGTCAGGCTTAACAAATACAGGAAAATTTGCTGAAGTAACTTCGTTCAACGCTGAGAAGCAGTGAGGGACACAAATAATCGATTTTAAAGTATTGTACGTTAGCTTTTTCGAACGACATATATTGTTGGTTTCATAGTTGGATGAAACAACTGTGACTCCTGCACCGAAATCTTGCGCGTGCTTAGATATAAGTAATGCGGCTGAATCGTGAGCAGGTATGATGTGTGTCACTTGGTTTTCAGAGACAAATTCACGCAAATAGTTAATAAAATTAGGTGAATCAACAAAGGGAGCACCTTCATAAAAATTATCATACACTACTGAAGAAAAGTCACTTATCGAGTTTAACCCTAAAAGCTTTAGGTTTTTGACACCTTTCAACGACCTATTTATTTCTAATCCTATCTCAGTACCGCAAGGTACAACTAACACTTTCATATTCAACCTATATTTTTTTTGATTACAGCTACAATGGATGTAACATCTTTTACTGACATATAAGCATGCAGAGGTAAACAAAGCACATTACTTGCAATTAGTTGGCTGTTTTTCACTCCAAAATTAGCACACTCGGTGAAAACTTTGTCTAATGTAGGAGAAAAATAGCTTCTACTTTCAATACCATTTTTTGATAATGCTTCAACAATTTTAAGCTTGCTCGCTGGGTTCAGCAGAACAATAGGCATATACGCCCCATTTGTATTAGAGAATTGATGCCAAACAGGAACATTCACAACACCGGCTAATTCCTTTCTATAAATGTCAAAAAGTGCACTTCTATGTTCAAGTATTTTATCTATATCATCTAGAATAGTAAGGCCAACGGCGCATTGGTATTCATTTAATTTTGCATTAATACCCGCTTCAATAATATTACCATCATTAGCTATACCAAAGTTGATTAAGCGCTTAGCTCGCTCATGATCACTTTTATTTTTAAAAACAATGGCGCCTCCCTCAACGGTATGAAAAACCTTAGTCGCATGAAAACTTAAAGTACTTGCATCGCCAAAACTAAGTACTGATTTTTCACCAACTTTAACGCCGAAAGCATGAGCAGCATCATAAATAACTTTAACGTTGTTTTGCTTGGCTATGCTATCGAATGCTTCAACATTACATGGGTTACCATAAACATGGGTAGCCACAACTGTATCGATATTCTTATTAGCGGAAAGCGCTTTCTTTACTTCAATTGGACAAAGGTTATAACTATTAGTATCTATATCACAAAACGATGATTCAATTCCTTGCCAAATTAATGAACTAGCTGTAGCAACAAAACTAAAAGGAGTGGTAATGGCTATTTTTGTATTTAGAGCTTTATAGGCCACTTGTAGAGCAAGAGTGCCATTTGAAACTAGTAATAAGTTTTTTACGCCTAAATAATCTTCTAAACGTGTTGTTAATTCTTGATGTAAAGGGCCAAAATTTGTATACCAACCAGACTCATTAACTTTTTCCAAATATTTAGTTAATTTGATTAAATTAGGTTTTATTGGTTGGTTTAATAAAATAGCCATACTAATTAATTAAACTCATCAAGTATTGACCATAACTATTTTTCATCATAGGCTTCGCTAAAGCTTCAACCTTTTCTGCGGATAGCCAATTATTATTGTATGCAATTTCCTCTAGGCAGGCTATTTTAAAACCTTGGCGGTGCTCAATAGTTTGTACAAACTGTCCGGCCTCTAGTAAACTTTCGTGAGTACCTGTATCAAGCCATGCAAAGCCGCGGCCTAACATTTCTACTTTTAAGTTTTTACGTTCGAGATATACATTGTTTACACAGGTTATTTCTAGTTCTCCACGAGCTGAAGGCTTTATTCCTTTTGCTATTTCAATCACATGATTGTCATAAAAATACAAGCCTGTTACCGCATAATTAGATTTTGGTTTTCTAGGCTTTTCCTCTATTGATATGGCATTTTGCTTTTCGTCAAATTCAACTACACCAAATCTCTCGGGATCTTTAACTTGATAACCAAAAACTGTAGCCCCTTCTTTACGGCTAGCGGCATTAATTAGCTTTGGAGAAAAACCCTGCCCATAAAATATATTATCGCCAAGTACTAAACAAACCGAGTCATCGCCAATAAAATCTTCTCCAATGATAAATGCTTGCGCTAAACCATCTGGTGTAGGCTGTATCGCATACGCAATATTAATCCCAAATTGGGAGCCATCGGCTAACAATCGTTGATAACCTGTAATATCTTCAGGCGTAGAAATAATCAAAATATCTCTAATACCTGCTAACATTAAGACAGAAATAGGATAAAAAATCATTGGCTTATCATATATAGGCAATAACTGTTTTGAAACACCTTGAGTTATCGGGTAAAGGCGAGTTCCTGAACCACCTGCTAAAACTATTCCTTTCATTATTCTTTCGCCCCTAGTCGCTCTAACGTATATGAGCCATCTAAGACATGACTCCACCATTCTCTGTTATTTAAGTACCACTCAACGGTTTTTCGAATGCCAGTTTCAAAAGACTCTTGTGGCTTCCAACCGAGTTCTTGTTCAATTTTAGACGCATCTATTGCATAACGAACATCATGCCCTGGTCGATCTGTGACATAGGTGATTAATGATGAAAAGCCCAATGAATTGAGGTTTGAATATGGATTTTCAGGAACTAACTCTTCTAATAATTGACAAATTTTATTTACAACTTCAATATTTGCTTTTTCGTTATGCCCGCCAATATTGTAAGTTTCTCCAACTTTACCTTCTGTCGCTACTAAATAAAGAGCCCTAGCGTGATCTTCAACAAAAAGCCAGTCACGTATTTGTTGTCCATTACCATATACAGGTAGTGGTTTTCCATCTAAGGCATTTAAAATCATTAACGGGATTAATTTTTCAGGAAAGTGGAAAGGGCCATAATTATTAGAGCAGTTAGTAATAACAGTTGGAAACCCATATGTTCGCAACCAAGAGCGGACTAAATGATCGCTTGAAGCTTTAGATGCAGAATATGGACTACTTGGAGCGTAAGCTGTTGTTTCTGTAAATAAATCATCTGGCCCCTCAAGATCACCATAAACTTCATCTGTCGATATATGGTGAAATTTAAATAGTTCTTTATTATTTTCAGATAATTGATTCCAGTAAGCCCTACTCGCTTCTAAAAGTGTGTAAGTACCTATTATATTAGTCTCTATAAAAGCTGCAGGCCCATCAATTGAACGATCAACATGACTTTCCGCAGCTAAATGCATAACAATATCAGGACTATATTTATTAAAAATTAAATCTAAAGCATTTCGGTCACATATATCAACTTTCTCGAAACTATATCGGGGACTATTTGATGTGCCTTTTAACGACTCTAAATTTCCTGCGTATGTTAATGAATCTACATTAACAACACTGTCTTGAGTATTGTTAATAATATGGCGAATAACCGCAGACCCAATAAAGCCTGCTCCACCGGTAACTAATATTTTCACAATTATCCTTTACAAGTGTTGATATTTTAAATATCAACAACTTTTAAATTAATTTTTGTTAGATGAATTGACCACTATTGAAATGACCTTTTTGCTTTTCTATATTTAAAAGAACAATCTACTCATCATACTTCCAACTAAAGTGCCGAGCATATTTGTTATAAAGAATAAACATCAATACAAACAAAGCCAGTTCTATGCTTTCGGGTACTTGGAAGTATTCACCTAACACACCGATTAAGGACATAACGACAGAAGCGATTGATATTACTAACAATGTTTGACGTGATGATAAGCCTGCACGTTGTAATATGTGGTGTAAATGATCGCGGTCTGGTTTAAACGGAGACTTACCTTTGCGATAACGGCGCATAACTATTGCTAGCATATCCATTAACGGTATTGCACATATCCATAAAGCTGTCACTGGTCTAAATGATGCGTTATCACCTTGCGTACCAATGGTTAGTAACCAAATAACGCTTAACCCAATAAACATGCTACCTGCATCGCCCATAAATATTTTCTTTGTATATTTTTTGAAATAACCTAAGTTAAACATTAGATAAGGCAAGGTGGCTGTTGCTAAAATTAACGGGTAGCTTAAATAACCACTATTACCACTCATTAAAAATAATACTGCAATAGCGGTGAAGGTATTCAAGCTTAAACTACCGACTAGACCGTCAATACCATCAACCATGTTGTACGCATTTATAACAACAATTATCGCAAAATAAGTAAATATTATGCCCACGGCGCCTAGTTCAATATTGCCTAAGCCAAACAAGTTACCTAAGCTCCCAATATAACCACCTACGCCGTAGATCATTAAACTGGCGATAATAATTTGCCCTACAATACGAATGCGCACTTTAAGGTCGAATTTATCGTCAAGTGCGCCAATAAACACCATCATCGCTGACGCTATTAAATACATACGAAGTTCTAAAGTATTAGGTAACCATAATAAACTTGCCGCTAATACCGCTACAAATATAGAAATACCGCCAATAAGAGGTATTTGACCTTCGTGATGCTTTCTTGCGTTAGGTTTATCGACTAAACCAACATCGACTGCAATTGGCTTGAATAATTTAATCGCAAGAAAAGCAAAACAAAAAGCGCTTAAGGCAGTTAGTACAGTGACTATCACCTAAATATACTCCTGTTTGCCGAGAGCTTGGTTTTTATGGGCCTCTTCAGTTGCCTGATTCGTATCAAATTCTGATTTATTGTCACTTAACGAATCATTACTAAGATTAGTCGGTGTACTTTTTTTAGTAAAGTATCGTATTAAAACTATTAGCACTGATAAAATACCCCCAAGCATAATACCGAGTACAACAATTAAGGCTCTTTTGGGTTTAGCTTTTTCTTCTGGTGCATTGGCAGGATCAATGGTTTTTAATACATACTCTTTTGAAACTTCAGCTAGCATTATGGTTTTTGTTTGTTCTTCAATCAGTTGGTAAAAAACGGTTTGCATATCTGATAGCTGTGTTTCTTCTAATTTTTTAGTTAAATAGTCAATACTGTTTTGCGCTTCAATTTTATCTTGTTCGCGCATAGTGCTGTTAATATCATCGACTAATAACTTTAACCATTGAGTGGCAATTTCTGGTGAGTAATGCTCTATTGAAATTGTGACCATGCCCGTTTCTTTATCGGTTGCTATCAACAAAATTTCTTTAAATGCTTGAAATGCTTCCCATGAAGAAGGTTGAGGTTTTTTAGGTGCTTTAACTTCTCTTATCCATGTTTTTTTTGTTGTATTATAAATTTTTTCATCGAACATCAGCGTATTAGTATTAATATCCCAATTATTTGCGGCCATTAATGGCACAAGTAAACTATGCTTGCTGATGAAATTTTCTAGAAAAAATCGAGATTTTAGTACTTCAAGCGCAAGGCCGGTTTTATCTGTGCCACCGCCGCCAAGATTAATACCCGCTAAGCTAGCTAAACCGCCAAACTGTCCAGCCATTTTAGCTAAACCGCTGGCTCCACCTTGATCACTAGTTGGAGATAATAAAGTTGTG
>TARA_R110002060_G_scaffold36845_1_pt1 | contig 17257 bp, 16 predicted proteins | sample TARA_R110002060 | Tara Oceans TARA_R110002060 (sample SAMEA4397091) | marine metagenome | biome: Polar Biome; feature: [MES] marine water layer (ENVO:01000295) within the mesopelagic zone...; material: water (ENVO:00002006), including particulate matter (ENVO:01000060) such as...... | reverse complement strand
TTGTCAATCTACAGTTGAACGATTTTTGCAGTCGCAGTTAGTTCCCCTAGCTAACTTGTGGTTGTTTAACAGGGAAAGTCACAAGGAGATGACCGATGAAATATCAGTCAATACTATTTGTTGTTTTCTGTTTGTTTTCAAACTCTTTACTAGCTGAGAGTTTCGGAGTTTGTAATCGGGAAATTGACAAAGTTAAAAGTAATTTACAGAAAGACTATGAGCAGTGGATTGAAGCTGTGAAGGATATGCCGCCAGAGGTTAAGGATGCATACATTAAAATTTTCACCTATAACAGAGACCAGTCATTTTCAGAAGCTGATAAAGCAAAGGAAATGTGCTACGCAGAGTTCAGGCCGTTGCAAGATTTAGTTGATGGTGTTGTGCTCTTTTATACAGGTGGGCTTTCAAAAGTTCTTCCTGAAAAAATGACAAGGGTTGATGTCTCAGAAATTATGGCTGGAAAGCCATTGGGAGGGCCTAATGCGGCTATACCAAAATTTAGAGAGCAGATTTTCAAAGTTTTAGGTGTCAATCCTGATAGTCCTGGATTAATAGGAAATATCGTGAAAGAACCGTGGAAATGTTTAACCTTTCAAAGAAAGTGCTGAGTTATTGCCTAACAAGTGGGTGCAGCGGATTCGCTGCGCTCACCGCTGACCCAAGCGTTGAGGCTGTAGAAAAAATAGCTCAAGTAGAGTTTGCGCACAAAAAAGAAAGTAGCCATCAAGAACGATTAAATTAAATACATGTCAAGTTGATTAAACGGACAAAAAATCTGGCTTAGCTCGTACCTCGTTATTATAGCCAGCCATTTGAGACACTTAGCAAAGCGTTAGGGTTACCGATAGATGGTATTGCAAATATTGACCTTTTTGTCTTGTATTCCGTCAATAGTGCTAACTTCATAACCAAATACTTAAGTTATCAATAGCAATGTATAAATTAACTTTTTTAAATACAATACCGTTGTATTTATTTGTAAGTCTCATATTTTTTACATATAAAAGAAAGCCAGTATTACGTATCTAGAGGATGAATTTCAGTATTTTGTTGAGATGCCACTAATATAAAAGTATTAATTACCTATTACTGTTTCAATACAATCTTTCCCCCCATGCTTAGCTTTATAGAGAGCTTTATCAACTTGAGTTAAATGCTCATTAAAGGAAAGCTTATAAGATAAAGCGATAATTCCCATGGAAACGGTGGTTATGGAAAGCGCAGACTGAGGGGCGTAATTAGCTGAATCTTCCTTGAGATAGTCGCGTATTTTTGAGCACAATAGCGAAGCAGCGTCTAAATCTGTATTAGGCAGCAATACAATAAATTCCTCGCCTCCAAAGCGGGCAATAACATCAGTTAACCTAATGTTATTTCTTAACGTTTTTGCTACACCCCTCAGTACATCATCACCCACATCATGCCCAAAAGTATCATTCACCATTTTAAAATCATCTAGATCCATAAGCACCAAAGTCGCAATCCCACTGGCACCACGCCTTTGAAAATTTAATTCGCGCTCAAACGCTAACAAAAATGCCCTACGATTATACAACTGGGTGAGGGGGTCTGTATCTGCATGTGTTTGTAATTGTTTTTTTTCTAATACTAATTTATTTAGAAAAGGGCGAATGCCAAAGAATAAAACAAATAAAAAAACAGTGATAACTACAATGCCGATAGCAATAGTAATGCTGCCTCGATGCGAGTGATGTATCGGTGAAGAGTATACGCTATAAAGTTGTGCAAAAGCCGTTGTTAAAACAGTGAAAAATACTGTAGCCCATAACGTGAGAGCAAAATTAGGTGTATTAATTACTTTGCTATATTTCATCGTTTATCCAGTTTAGTTTCAATTTTTCAAAAGTTTGTATGGATAACTCGTTTAATGCGAACCAATTAGCGATAGTATCAATCTGTTTTTGCGTAATGTTCCCCGTACAGTATCTATTTTCTACTAACCATTTCATATTGGTGAGTTTAATATATCCAGCGCGTTCCATTTGAGCTTCGCTTGCCATGTCTAACGCTAAACTTATATTTCGGTGCTGGCGCCACCGGCATGCATATAAAACACCATGAGGAGACAACCAACCATTTATAGAAAACAATCTATTATCCTCTACTAGTACCTCAAGGGTTTGAGGTAAATTAGCATTGTATTGTTTCATTCTCGTTGTTGGTACCAAGTTGCTAGTTATCGGCTCAATTGAATCTCTATAAGGAGAGACATGTACTTTGGATAATAAATTAGTAAATGGCGACTTTTTCAAGTGCGGCTCCTAAATAGATCTATATTTAATCGACTTACTATCTATGCGAATTTTAAAATAAACCATTGAAGATTAATGTAGGAATTAAAATTGTGATAGGGGCAAAGGAATAAGAAAAGGTTAATGTTCTATAGTGATATGAAAAGAGTTTTTTTAAATAACGAAACTTACCTTGTCAAACATAAAAAACCTTGGTTTATAGTAAATAGCCAAGCCTTACTTACAACTTATAGACTTAGCACTTATTACTCACCAAATTTCTCAGTATCTTCTGCTGTATATTTGTACAGGCTTGTTTGCTATTATATTGATACGATAATTAATTAGTTTCATCTAGTCATGGCAAAACAAAAAATTACATTTGAAGAACGTTATGCTGATATAGGGCAAACACTGAAGAGCTACTTTGCTACTTTAGATTTAGCACAAAAAACGTTTATAAATTACTGCAAATTTAATGGCCGATTGTTATTTATTGAGGAGCAACGGTTCAATGAAGAAGAGCAGGGGTTTTCAGATCAATATAAAATAGTCACAGCATTGCAAAAGGTTCTAGCTGTAGAGTATAGCGATGACCCAAGTTCCTTTTCAGTACCTGGTAGTACAGAAACTTTTCATGCGGTTATTGCATTGCCGACAGAATGTGAAGAAACCATTATTGTTATTAATGAGACAAAAAAACTAATTGGTGATTTGTTATCTTCAACCGTGGACTCGCGTACTAAAGTTGATGGTGATTGGAAGCCAATGAATAAAGAATTATTGCGCGCCATTGGAAGACCAAGAGCGAATATAAAACAGGTAAAACGTCGTTTAAATGTCCATAAACAGCAATATACTCGTATCTCCTATAGTGGGACCTGGCAACGACCTAACTACCGTAAATCTTATGACGATGTAAATGCACTGTTATCACAGTTCACTTCAGAGCAAGCGGAAATTGACCGTGAAACATTGCATAATTACAGGCACATAAAAACCTTCGCGCTATATTATGATAAGCATTACAGTTCAATGGATGGCAACTTTAAGCTTGCAGAGCCGATAAGACAAAAAACCATTGATGGCACTGAAAGTGAAAGAAGCATTCTGACGCAAAAGATCTCCTCACCGATTTATCTACTATGTGATGGTGATATTAACGATGTAGACATTGAAATTCGTTATAATGTAAAAGAAAAGAAAAATGCACGAAGTTCTTTTAAGGTAGTAATTGGGAGCACGCCAATCCTCAAGTCAGTACCAGTTTATTTGTATGATGAATAATGAGGTTTGAAAGAGGAATGATTATGTCATCCAAACGCAGAAATTAATTATACATCGGCCCCAATTATTAAACATGACCGTGTTTATTAATGTTTTTGAGTAAAAGCAAGTTAGGTACACTTATTTAACTTCATTTGCCTTTAGAACACTATTACTTAAGATGAGGGACAATCGCTGACCCTGATACTTTTATCGATATGGGAATTTCTCGTAAAAGGTAAAAAGAGAACGGGATCTGTTTGTTCCTACGTAAAAAGCGATAAATCATGCTTCAATTCAACGTTTATAACATTAACAAATGTGAAAGATTCAATGAAGGTAACATGCAGAGTTAGTAAAGACATAATTAACATAGATTGATAGGTTGCTCTGAAAACTTCCCTTAAGACTTCTGCAGTAATTCATCAAATCTAAAACGGTGTTACTGCCCAGCAACCCAAATATATTGTCTCTTTACCTGTTCAGGGTGATCATGTGTAAAAGGGTCGACAATATACTTACATTGCATTACCACAACTATTGAAGCATCTGGTACTTTATGCGATATAGTTTGATATATCTTTAGCATTTCCCGGTTCATTGCGATTTTAGTATTGTATGCATAATGTTTACCCTGTAATTCACAAAACCCCGTGTCTTTGGTTAATCCCTCAAGACTATTAAACTCCTCTACCATGTATTCGTGTTCCGTTGCTTGTATTGCCAGTGTTGAAAAACACAAAGTTGAATAAAGAGTGAGTATTATTCTGTTCATTTATATATCCATTCTGGATTGTAAAACTTTATTATGTGAAGAATAAGGTTAAATATTGATGAAGATTCACCAAAATATTATTTTTTAATTTAGGAGATTTAGGTACAAAATGTTCCTTATTCTGAGGCTGAGAAACAAGTAATTATAAATTGACAATGTAGTGTCAGATACTAACAAGCACGATATGGTGAACTGTTTAAGCATTGTGGCCAATGACTCGTGAGCAAAAGCATAATACTAGTTAAAGTTTGTGCACCAAGCTTATTGAAACTGAGAAAAAAATTCATACTTATAGACAGTAGATGGCTAAGCCATCCGTGAGGAAAGGTGATTGTAAAAACGTCATTTTTACATTACAGGAATTCACATCCATAACTTTATTAGCTGTTATAAGTTTCCAGAAGGTGTTAGTTATTTTTATGTTAGCAGGCAGCTAAGGAGCAAAGAGGTCAGATAACACCAAAACTTTTAATTAATGTATTTATCGCGAGACAACACCAATCAAAGGTTGAAGTAAGTGAAGTTATATATTAAATTTTAAAAAGATAAAACACTGATGATTCTCAAGGTTTAAATTGAAAAAAATTTTACTAGTTTTGCTTTTCGCATATAGCGCTATAACCATTGCAGATATTCGGAGTGTTCATTGCCCATTAGGTTGTCCTAGTTTAGATATTGTGAACAACGACGTTGTATTCAATCATACCTATGCGTTAAGTAATAACCCGAAAACGAAATTCGCTGACTGGGTGGCCTATGAAGTAAATGTCACTAATTTTGGAGATAGCCCTGGCAGAAATTGGGGCAATGATGCGCTGGTTGATGATGATGAATCTTTAGAAGAGGCGGATTACAAAGGGGCCTTTAAGGCATTAAAAACAGACAGGGGACATCAAGCACCATTAGCAAGCTTTGCAGGCCATAAAAATTGGTCAGAACTAAATTATCTGTCCAACATAACACCCCAAAAATCAGCGTTAAATCAAGGTGCTTGGGTGGAATTAGAAAAGGCAGTGCGTAAGGCCGTTGCCTATAGAGATTCACTGTATGTGATCACCGGTACTTTATACTCCGTAATGAAAACTCCTTTGCCAGGAGCCGATGAATTACATGCTATCCCCTCTGCCTATTTTAAAGTTGTTTATGATGCCACGGGCAATGCTGCAAGTTTTATCTTTGATCAGGACTTACCCAAGAAAACGAACTATTGTGCTCAAAAAATAAGTAATAAAGAACTCAATAGTAAAATTCCATTCGCTATGCCCAAATTTATGGACTCCGCAAAAGTACTCAAAAGGCTTCGTTGTTAACCTATCATAAATTATGGCCAATCGAGGACATTAATCCTTTGGTGAATAATTACATAAGTTAGCCAACCAATTACATCAAAATTACCAGTCATTATCATCCAACACAGCAAAAAAAGCCATTCACTAGAAGCACTGAATGGCATTAGGTTTGCCGATAATTAATTAAGTTCACTTTGTACATAGCTGGCGTTAGGATTTGTTTAACTAATCTCCACAGGTCCGATTTTGCGGTCGTAACGATTATTACTAAGAACGATCGCGAATGCCACAAATCGTTAATGTTAAGTTGGAAATCAGAACAAGTTTTGGAGAGTCAAATTACACAGTTAAAACTAGAATCCCTAGACTTCATATACTTTACTCAATTTGCTAATTCTTTAGCATACTTATTATAGGTAGTAGCTTCTAATTGAACATATCATCAATGATATTTTTCTTTCCGTTAAGATGAGTTTCGTATTTTTTATTTTGTTGTGTTATGCCATCGAGTGTAAGAGTGAGGTCTTCTAATATTGGAAGATATTTATCTAAAATATCTTGATTTAAACTAAGAATATGAAGACAAGAAATAGTACCAAGTGATTTGTCTTTGTCTATTTCTATGTATTCCTTTTTGGCTTCTAAAAGTAATTTAGTATCTGTAGTTGAAATCATATCTAACATACTGGCACTTACATCAGGAAAATTCAAACCAAGTATTTCTAAAAGAAAAAATAGACTCGCTCCTTCTGTTTCAAAAGCACTTTTAAAAATAGACAAAGAGACATCAATAGAAAATTCAAACTGTGAAGTTGAGGTAAGAACAGCGATATGCCAATCTTTAAATTCTTTATGATGACGATTCCTTTTATAGTGAGATATTTCTAAACATTTTTTAGCGTAATACGCATAGAAAAAAGGTGAATCTATTTCACTCAAAAACTTTAAAACATTTTTGAATTTCACTTGATTTTTTATCGCAAGTTTTTCATAAAATTTTATTTTTGATGTATCAGGTAACTGACGAATAAATTCTGCTGCGTAATACTCGCAAATAGATTTATGAATATAGTAATAAATCAAACCATCTTGTTGAATAAGACTCGTGCGTTGAAGTATGTCTTCTACAACTTCGTCAGTGGCAAGTTCAGATCTACCTATAGTTTTTAGTGCTTTTGAACAGAGTGCAATAAACTCAAACTCTGTTACAGAAATAGAACTTTCTTCGGCAATTGAATGAAAACATAATGCTGAAAATATTTCCTTTAACTCTAAATTTGAAGTATTCGAAACAGTATGTCTTTTCCATGCACCTTTTAATCTATCGTGTTTTGAAGTAATCAAATCAAAAAGTGGGCGATAGAAATCAACAATGTTTTTTGGTTCTTCTATTAATTCAGGATACACATAAATGTAAATATCCACCATGACAGGCGAGATCAAAATCTTTGCTATTGATTCAGATTTTTCAATGGATTGAATGAGAATTTTTTTATAGTTATCATCAATGTTTTTATATTTTTTTATGATTGAAGTAACATCAAAAATTGTTAAATCCATAAATTCGTAATTTGTAGTGTGGCTAGAAGCATACGTAATAGGTGTATTGGGCCTAGTAGTGACTATACATGACGTATTGAATCTTGAATAAGTTTCATTAATAACAGTGGAAGCTATTCTATGATGATTGCTTTCTACTTCATCAAAACCATCAAATAAAATCTTTACAACTCCCTCTTGTAATAAGTATGAACTTTGTTCTCTGGTTATATTAAATCCAAAATATGATAATTCTTTTGCCAATAATTTATCTATACTAGGTTCTTCTTCCCAATCAACATCGCGTAAATTAATGATAAAGGGTATAAAAGTATGTTTGTCATCTTTTTCTAGTATATCCAAAACAGCTTTTCTTAAAGCGGTGGTTTTTCCTTGTCCGGCACGACCTATTAAGCAACTGATTTTACTTTGGCAAAGGATTTCAGATAATGTATATATGTGAGGTGAATTGTTTTGAGACTGTTTTAATAAATTAATTGGATGATAAATATCCCCTACAAATACATCCTCGCTTGCAGAGCTAATCATCCTAAAATACAAATATTTCTCTATAAATTTATGATGTGCATGTTCTAGGTCTGGGATTAAAATAGACTTGAGTATTTGTTCAGCTGCTCTATCAAGTTTTGATTTTTGAATCCGAGTTTCTAACCAACCAAATATTTTCTTTGTGAGTAACTTTGCTGTTTCTGATTGTATAACTTTATTCGCAGCATTTAATTTTAAAGAACTTGATGAATTTGAGTCAGCTTCCAATTGAAAATCCTTACTTGTAGCGATAATAATATAAAGTCTAATCATACCAATAGACACTTAAATCGACTAATCAAATTAAGTCATTGATAAACCAGTTTTGTTTCATGGAGTGAAGACTGAAAATAATTGTTCTTTCAGGACAATAACATCAATTTACTACCCAAATACATCAACAATGTCGCCAAATGACATATACTGAGACGCATTAAATTGCGTTAGGTTTGCCGCTTATGAATTAAGTTAACTTTTTGCTTAACTGTCGATAGCATTTGTGTAAGTAATGGCAGTAGCGACAAACTGGACATTAACATTAACAGCTTCTTTGACAGTGTTCAGAATTCTTTGACTTACCTTGATACTGATAGTCGGAAAATCTACCTTTGCAGACCTAAACAATCGATTGATATTCTCCTGTTTTATGACCGCTTTGATACGAAACCGGACATTAGACTATGCTTATCTAACTCAAGCGACAAAGTAGGCATTAAGCTAATTGGTAAGTCCTGAATTAAACGTTCTATAGACAATAAAAATGAACATAAAGGTTGTTTTTTAACTGCTATGTGTCGATTTATTTTACAGTATGCTTTAACACTCCTCCAAAACAAACCTAACGAACTGTTTTTATTATAAATATTTTTTGGCATGGTAATTGTATTTATGGACGTAGTTCAATGATTAATAATAACTTTTACACAACCAATCCAAAAATACGGAAAAGGATTTACAAGGAAACTTTCATGAAATTAAAATTTTTACAGACTGCTGTAGCAGGTTTGATGTTTTCTGTTTGCGGTTTTGCAAACGCAACTCTAATAACCCATAACGGTTATACTTTAGATACAGATACTAAAATAGTATCTAATGGTGTCGTAGAGTGGCTTCAGTGGAATCAGATAACGGGGATGTCTATCAATGAAGCTTTATCTGCATTTAGTGGTGAGGATTGGCAATTGGCCACCAACAGCCAAATGGCTGAATTGTTTAATGCATTTGATCTGTCCTATGGTGAATTCATCTGGACTAATGAAGAAAACTTGTCGCAAACCTACGATGGTCCAACAGATGGAATTGCGATCGAAGATTGGATAAATGACCGTGAACTTAAATTTGTAAGTCTATTTGCTGATACTGCTGAAGCATGGCCTAATGAGGGAACGTGTGGCGCTGCTGACTGTCTACAAATGTCGGCAGCTTATTTCGGGAGTGATAACGATAATGATAGTCAATATAAAGTAGCACGGGTATACGATGACTTGCAATTCAATGACGGTAGTGGGTATCAAGACTTAGGAAGCCTTGCAGAAATGTCAAATGATATAATCGATCTAAATACCGACACGGCATATTCCCGAGGTGTAGCCCTTGTTCGTGTAGTGAATGTACCTGAGCCGCAATCTTTAGCTATTTTTGCACTAGGAATTATGGGGTTATCTATTAGACGATTTAAAAAACAATAATTTATTCATCTAGTTAAATTTGAAAAGCACCTGTAATATTCAGGTGCTTTTTATTATCAGAAGTAAACTAGATCTTAAACAAAAATGACTAAACCTTAAGCAATTTATTAGGTTAAGTCATTTACTTGTATTTCAGCCAAGTTTAGTTTCTTAATGTTTGCTTCAAGCTTATTACCATGAATCATTTAAAAACTAATGTCGGTTATGTGAGCTTACATCAGCACATCAAATATGTAGTATTTTTGGTTAAAATTGTCTAGGGTTTGAACGTGGCTTCACAGAAACTTAATGTCAGCAATTTAGCTAGCAGTTGCCCTAAGGCTCAATTAATACCTAACGACGGCAAAGATACGGACGTTAATGAATTCAAGAGTAAAGACTCCTCCGTGCGCAAAGAAGAAGTAAGGGGTGAAACTTTTATTGCTTGTTGATGCCAACTGTACACCAGTTAGTTGACCTAAGCGGCTCGACAGTTAACTTCAAAATATTCGGGTTAATGGACGTTGACGGAATCGGTTCTGAGGCTCATTCATGACAAAAAATAAAAAGACAGTTATAGAATGGGAACAATATCAGCAAGCTAATTACTGCCAGTGCTGAAGACCTTTTTAAAAGTTACTAAGAGCCTGCTTATTGGACTTCTTTGAACTTAATAAATGTTCGCCATCGACATAAAAGAGCACATAACCCGACTGCTTAGAACTTTTAAATTTTTTATAAAAAGTGAAGTTATAAACAAGCGCGATACTTGTGAATAAAAAGCACAAATCGTGTTATATTAAATTATTCAGCAGTATCTCAACGTTCGCTCTGTTCTAGTCTGTTTTTAGTTTTTGTAGGAATGATAGGTTGTTGATATGCTATATATAATCAAAATTCTAGAAAAAACGAGCCGATATGATTAAGCCGGAATTACCAAAGAATGAAGCAGAAAGACTTCATGCTTTAAGAACACTAGAAATCCTCGATACGTCTCATGAAGAGCGATTTGATCGCGTCACCCGAATGGCCAAGCGTATGTTTGGCGTAGAAATATCCCTAGTTAGTCTTATTGATGAAAATAGGCAATGGTTTAAATCAGCGCAAGGTTTGGATGCATCTGAGACACCGCGCGAAATATCATTTTGTGGCCATGCCATTAATCAGGATGGTTTATTCATTATTCCCAATGCGATTGAGGATGTACGATTTTTTGATAATCCTCTGGTTACACAAGCGCCTAATATCCGTTTTTATGCAGGTTACCCACTGAAGTTGAGACAAGGTATAAACCTAGGAACATTATGTTTAATTGATTCGAAGCCAAAGCACCTAGATGAAGAAGATAAGCAGCTATTAAAAGACTTGGGAGTCATGATTGAGCAAGAGATTAGATCAATTCAATTGGCAACATTGGACGAACTAACCTTGATATCGAACCGAAGAGGATTTCTGACTCTAGCTGAACATAACCAAAAAGTCTGCCAACGAAAAAAATTTACGATGTCAGTGATTCTATTTGATCTTAATAAATTTAAACCGATCAATGATGAATTTGGTCATCATGAGGGCGATTTTGCATTAAAACTATTTGCAGAAGTGATGAGTAGCGTGTTTCGTGATAGCGATGTGATTGGCCGATTTGGTGGGGATGAGTTTGTGGTCATGCTGACAGATGCCAGTGATGAAGGAATTGCGATCATTTTAGATCGATTTAAAACAGAAATGGACGCAATGAATAAGGTCATCAACAAACCTTACCTTATAGAATATAGTGCCGGTGTGGCTAGTTTCTCATATGATACAGAGCGATCGTTAGAAGAAATGGTTGCTGAAGCTGATGCTGCAATGTACGAAAATAAGAAAGATAGGGCACGTTAGAGCTTGATGGGGTTATCTGAATAGGATAAACGAGGGGGTAAACTAATATCAAAGAAAGCGATATGAGCCTTGTTCCCATCAGTAGGGTTTATGTGGCTACAGTTAGACAGCTATAATCAAATGAGTTATAAAAATCAAGCGCACGTTTTTATCTATGGAGAACGTCCGCTATCAGGAAGTTGGGGGGGGGACGTAATGATTTTATTTTATTCCACTATGCCCGCTGTAGATCAAAACATAAAAAAATTTGTATTACGCTTTGATTGTCCTTTATATGTTTCAGTTGTAAAGTGTAAGGCTCAGTCACATCTCAACTCCAAATTACACAGCTTTCTTTTAGGATTTTGATCTATTGGGAAACTCGAGTGAGAAACAACATCCTTCACCAAGTTTTGACGTTAATGAAACTTTCCCTCTATGTTTCTCCATAATTGTTCTGACAATTGTTAGTCCGACGCCAGTTCCTGCAATGCTGGAAAGTCTTTCAAATATTCCAAATACAAGTTCATGATATTTATTATCAATTCCGATGCCATTATCTTTAATATGAACTGTCGTACTAGTTTCACCTTGAGTGGTGTATATTTCAATGATAAGTGGTCGAGAAGGCTCTCTGTATCTAATAGCATTGCTAAGTAAATTCAGTATTGCTTCTGATAACAAGCGTTCATTGGCATTAATTGATGATACATCGTCTGCGACATTTATTTTAGCACCACTTTCAACTATCAAACTCTCAAGCGCAAGCTTTTGATTATCAATTACTTGATAAAGATTTGTAGCGGAGAAAGTAATAGGTTGCTGAACAATTTTAGATAGGTTTAACAAATCAGTTAGTAGTGATTCCATATTGTTAACATTTTCAATAATACGGTTAAGTCGATATAGTTGCTTCTCAGTCATCACTTCTGATAATTCAGTTATTAATTTGTTTGCAAAACCACCAATTGTTACTAACGGAGATTTAAGGTCATGCGAAACAGTGTAAATAAATTGCTCCATTTCCTTATTTTTCCTGCTAAGTTGTTCATTAAGTCGAGACGCATCCTTCTTTTCGCTATCAACATCTTTTATGACACTTAACAAAATTGCTTGAGAGCGTTCTATCTCAATATTACTTACTTTAAGATCGTTATTTAAAGCGTTACTTGCTTTAAGTGCTTTTCGTTGGCCTTTAAAATATAGGTGCACAAGAATAGTTAAGGTTGTAATTAACCCAATTAATGTCATAAACGCTGATATGAAACTGTTATATCGTATTGTTGAAAATTGAGAGTCTAATTCTTTATTGACTTTCTCCGGTATTGCATTGATTTCAACACGTGAGGGTATATCATTATAACGAACAAACATATCTACCTCTCTTGCTGAAGTTTTACTTGCAATTAAGTCAGGAAGGGTATCTAAACGCTCTTTATAGGCAGTTAACATCGCTCTGGTTGCGGTCATTTTAAAGTTAATCAATACACTGTCGCCAACCTGTTCTAGTCGCTCAACTTCTAATACAGCGCGTTGGTGATTTTTGAGAGCTTCTTCTCTGTAATTTGTATTATCTGGTCGTAATACAAAATTTTTAAAATTATGTATTAGTCCACCATAGCCAATTTGATTTTGCAGCTTAATGATAAGCTCGTATACATTGGCACGTTTCATCCTCAGTTCTTTTTCTTGGCTGACATAGTCAATGGCGATAAGTACTTCCAATGTTATAAAAAAAAGAACAAGCGTGATTAATATCATATTTTTAGAGTTCATGAATAAATAATCTCTACATTAATTATATTTAACTTTACGTTTTGGATCAGCATTACACACTAAATTTCATATTGTTGTTCACGGTTTAATTCAAGTAACAACGCATTGACTTCTTTTTTTAACTTGATGATGTTTTCTTCTCGGTCGAGTGTTGCTGAAAAAAGCGAATTCATTTGTTCATTTTTAGCTTTTATATGCCTTAATTCATCCAAATTACGTTGATGATCTTCTTCAATACTCGACAGACGAATAAGTTGTGGAAGTTTAGGGGCGATAACTAAAACCGTTAACACTGAAGTGAAAGCCGTAAGTGCTTTAAGCCATCCTTGGTATTCGTATAATGGATACCACGTTATATAAATTTGAACAAAATGCGTGCTACCACAGAAGAAAATAAAGGCAATAAATAAAGCAAAAATGTCTTTATGAGGAAGGTTTCCTTGCCGTTTATAAATTAAAACACCTAGCACTATGGGTATAAGATAATAGGATATACCTATGGCAGCATCAGAAATTACATGTGTCCATAAAATATCAGGTCGCCATAAATAACAATGGCCATGAGGCATAAAGGTTGGATTGACAAACTGTTGTAACCACTCGTTCATGTGTATTCCTTAAAGTAACTTCTTCGTTAGAAACTGGTTTGTTATTAGCACATTATTATTTGGGATATTATAATTTCGTACATTTGCTTTTCGTAAATTATGATTTTTAGACGTTATTGTTGGGAAAATACAGTTCAAAATGACTGCCTTCCCCATAAGTAGACTGTAATTGTATTTTTCCATGAAGCTTTTCAATGGCTGTTTTTACTAAACAAAGCCCAATACTCTTGCCTTTTACTTGTTCAACTTGTTCAAATAAATGGAAGATACGTTCCTGATTTTCTAGTTTAATTCCCAAACCATTGTCACTGAACGTAATAGCAGTGTGTGAATCATTTTTTATTGCCTGAATATATATGTGTAACGGCCTTGAGGGGTCTCTGTAATGAATAGCATGCTCTAATAAATTGAGTACGCAAAGTGAAAACAAGGTTTTATCCGCATAAATAGAGCCAACCAAAGGCTGTACTACAAAATCGATTGTTATACCAATACACAGATGTGAGAGGCTATCCCATAGTTCTTTAATGATAAAATCAGCATCCAATGCTTCAATTGAAATAGTGTGATTCATGACACGTGAAAGCGTGGTCAGATCAGATAAAAGCCCTACCATTTGAGCAATATTTTCATTAATTCGGTTAAATCTATGTATTTGCTTTTCTGAACAATGAACTGAAAGCTCTTTTTCGAGTGTCTTTGAAAAGCCTGATATTGTAACTAATGGTGCTTTTAAATCATGAGAAACCGCATAAATAACATGCTGTAATTGGTTGTTTTTTTGTTCAAAATTGTCAGAGAGAATTGAGGCATATTTCAAGATGTTTTTTTGCTCACTTTTAACTTTCCGTAGCTCTAGGAGGTTAATCACTTGATTTGCCAAGCTCATTAAATGCTTATTTTGGCTATCTGTTAACTGTGATGGTTTGTCATCTATCACGCCAAGCGTGCCAATATGTTCACCTGTTGGTAAAATTAAAGGAGCACCCGCAAAGTAGATGATATTTGTTTTTCCTAGCACTAATGGGCTGTTTTGAAAAAGCTCGGATTGCCGACTATCTTTAACTTCGAATACGTTTTTGTGATAAAAAGCCTGTTCAAGAAAATGACAATCACGAGGGATTTCAGAAATGCATAAACCATAGTGTGATTTGAACCAGTGGCGATCCTCATCAATTAATGAAATAAAAGCAATTGCTGTCCCACAAAGATGTGACGCAAGCTCTGTTAACTGATCATATTCTTCTTCAGATGCAGTATCTAATATATTGTAGCCTTGTAATATGTTCAAACGTTCATTCTCCAAAGTTAACTTGATTGTCACTAACAGATAACTTTCTTCTAGATAAACCTAATAAAGGATCATTATTTATAACACTAAGCTAACTGCTTGTTTAACTTTGATGTTATTTATTTAAGCAGCATTTAAATTTTTACATTAGAATGAATTATAAGGGTTACACTAACTGATATGAGTATAGTAGTTAAGTTTAATATTATATAAATACAGATTAGAAAATGAAAAACACTCACATCACCATCGCTAAGCTTTAATGATATGTTAGATAAAGCTTAATTATTGAATAAAGAGAATTATATAAAATGAAAATTTTAATTATAGAAGACAACCCTGACCATCTTGAATTGATTATAGATGCATTGCATTCTATAAGCGAAGTGACGATTGTTACCTCCTCAGCTTTGACCATGGCTGATGGTATGAACTTACTTACCACTGAATTATTTGATGTCTGCTTTTGTGATTTACAATTACCCGATTCAAACATTGAGCAAACAATTAAGCAGCTAAGTTCTCACTCCTTTTCTATACCAATCATTGTGTTATCTTCACTTAATAGTCTTGAAACAGCTAAAAAACTACTTAACAAAGGCGTTCAAGATTACATACCAAAAGATGAAATATCTCCTCAGTTACTCTATCGCACATTTCGCTACGCAATAGAGAGATGGAATAGACAACAGGAAATTGAAACGTATAATCAATTCATGCAGATATTTTGTTCTAGTCTTTCACATGATTTCAATGGTCACATTGGCCGTATTATTACTGTGGTATCTACACTAAAAGATAGTTTAGAAAAAAGAGTAGATCTCAACAATACTGAACAAAAATGCTTTAAACATATAACAATAAGTACTACAAAAATCATTCAATTAGTGAATGATCTTCAGCAATATTTATTAGTAGACTACACACATGAAAATTTAGTGCCGGTGAAATTAAATGATGTAATAAGTAAGGTATCTGAATCATTAAAACAAACCAGTAAAAAAGAGTTTGTTATTGAGATTCTTGAAGAAATCCCAATCATTGAAGGTAACCCTGCTCTGTTGCATTTGCTATTTCATAACCTTATAGATAATGCCATAAAGTACAATGTAAATTTACCTAAGCTAACTATTACTCATATACTTGATGGAAAGTCTTTGCAGGTATCCATTCAAGATAATGGTATTGGTATGGATTCGCATTACTTACACACCATCTTTTCGCCTTTTAAGAGGCTTTATAATAAGAACCATATTGGAGGTTCAGGATTAGGCTTGAGTATCGTCAAACGAATTGTGGATACCCATAAAGGTAGCGTTGAGGTTAAGTCAGAAATGGGTGCAGGTAGTAACTTCACAATTAACTTGTTATTACATAGCGAATACGCTAAATCACTATAAGGGCAAATTATGAGCACGATTAAGGCCATCTCGGCATTAATGGTTGAAGACAATATAGACCATGCCGAATTAATGCTAGAGGCATTTCATGAATTTAATATTAAAAATGTGATTAATCATGCAATGGATGGAGAACAAGCAATAGCTTTTTTACGGAATGAACCTCCATATGAAGACAAAAATAAATTTACAATCCCTGATATTATTTTTTTAGATATTAGAATGCCCCGCCAAGGCGGAATGGAAACACTTGAAATAATTAAAGCGGATAACAATCTTTGTGATATCCCGGTTGTAATGATTAGCACCTCAACTACTGACCCCGAAATTAAAAAATGTTATCGATTAGGTGCGAATGGATTTATTACTAAGCCATTGCAATTTGATGATTTTGCAAAAAAAATGAAAGAGTTAAATTACTATTGGGTGCTCACATCTGAATTACCTCGTCGATAATTGGCTAAGGCTAGAGCTACTCGAAGGACTCTATAATATTTTGTAAAAATACTTGATACAAGTAATTATAAACTTAGAGGCTGCTGTATTAACCTCGTTTGGTAATTACATAAACATCCGTATTTAACTGTATCAAACATACTAACAGATAGAATTTAATTTGCTCAATAGGCTGATAGGATTTACGAATGGTTATCCGTTTCAGATGCTGTAATACCAGTGTAACTTTGCGACAGTTGGCAATGGTGGCTTTGTTCACTTTCAATTTGAATCACTTATTGGCAACAAACCACCATCAAAAACCTCATGTTTTTATTTATGGTGAACGTCAGCTATCCGGAAACTGATAGATAATTACGATTGTTAAGCCATGACCGCTTTAGATCAAAAGATTCAAAAAATTTCAGTCTACATTTTAAAATGCTTATATCTCGAATGTTGCATGACCTGAACTGTATTGATGATTGCTCTACTTCCGCTTATGGCTAAGAGAAGCATTCTTATCTTACATACGCATAATGTCTGCTAT
>TARA_R110002060_G_scaffold78357_1_pt1 | contig 17313 bp, 20 predicted proteins | sample TARA_R110002060 | Tara Oceans TARA_R110002060 (sample SAMEA4397091) | marine metagenome | biome: Polar Biome; feature: [MES] marine water layer (ENVO:01000295) within the mesopelagic zone...; material: water (ENVO:00002006), including particulate matter (ENVO:01000060) such as...... | reverse complement strand
AGAAAATAATCTTAAGGTTCATTTCGAGGGGATGGGCACAAAACCCCAATATCACTTGAAAAGGTGGTAGACCCACATACTGAAGAGCCAGCCGATCAACAAACTGAAGAACCAGAAGATATTAGTAAATTATCAACATCAAAGATTGCTAAAAAATTAGGATTTAAAACAAATGACTTCCTAATTGAACTGGTTGAAAAAGGTTTTTTAGTCATGGATGGAGACAAACATAACCTATCAGAAGAAGGTAAAAACATTGGGGGTGAGTACATCCCTAAAAGCCGCTTTGGAGCTTATTTTTTATGGCCTGAAGATATGTCGTTAACTGAAACAAACTTAGTAAAGGAATAAAAGATAATTATGAGTGTAGATGAATTGTTGAAAGTACAAAACTCATGGTTCAATTGCATGATGTGGACTTCAGCTTGCGGAGTTGTAGCTCTCGCTGTTACGAGTTTTATGTTGTTTATTGATCTTGAACATGTATTTTTTGGTGGACCTATAACCGTAGTTCTTTTTTCTTTTAGCCGGTTTGCATACATCAAGAAAAATAAAATAGATATATTAATCACTAATGCACTCGCTCTTTTCCGTAAAGAAACAGACATCATTTTAGCAAAGGAATAAAATACACACATGAATATAAATTATGATGAGTATAATGTTTTCTCCGTTTATTTGAATGCCGCAATAGCCATGATGTGTTTTGTCGTAGTGCTTTTAATGCTTTTTGGTCTATTAGATTTGGAATATTTTAAAGGTGTTGATCTTACAATAATGATGTTTGTATCTGTGTTCTTCGGTATTGCTTCATTTTGGTCATTCAAAGGTTGGTCTGTGAGTAAATTCTTGTCTGATAAGAAAAACTAAATAATTAAAATGGGATTATTATCTATGAGCGAAAAACAGCAAGGTTTAAAGGATTTAATATTTAGTAAACCCTTTAAGTTTTGGTGCTGCTCTAATAGTGATCACAAACTTGTTACTTGGAATAAAAAAGGGACTCATGCAACTTGTGATGAATGCGGTGAAACTTCGCCTACTTCAGAAAAAAACAACTCCTTTTCATGAGCAATATAGTCATAAAAAACACGATTATTTTTGGGAAACTGCCACGGAATACCCTGAAGGTACTTTTACTCAAGAAGAGGTTGTTGAATTAGTTAGAGTGCAACGGGGACTAGCAGAAAAGCCGATCAGAGTTATCAAGGTAACTACCATCATTGAAGAAATTGAAGTATTTAAATAAATAATTTTAAAAGGATTAAACGAATGAGCGCTTTATGGAAAATTATTCAGGTAATATCATTGTTTATAGCCATTTTTGCTTTGGGTTACTTTATTTTTCAAATGTCTTATTGGTTTTTACTTTTATTAGCCACTTTAGCTGTTGGAACTCTAGACTTTTTACAATCTGAACATGACTTAAAAAAATGTAATTAGATGGCAATGAAGGGATCAAAACGCCTTAAAGTTAGAGGTCATAAGGTTTTTCAATAACTTACATCAACTGAGGTTCATATCGAGGGGATGTGCGCAAACCCCCTATATGTCCTTATTTATTAATCTAGATTTTTACCCTTAATGAGCTTGTTGACCTATAGAAATAGCTTACAAATTACCCATGACTTTTCGAAACGCCAAGCTTCGCTCAACAGTTAAAGGGGTAGTTACCTCATAGCTACATAAAATGACAACTTTTCATCAAGGTTAAGTTTTATACTGGAAATGATGGGGAGCTACCCCAATTAAGAAATTTTGTTTGGAAAAAATCACATAATTCTACTATGTACAACATCGACTGAGTTTCTAAGGAGGTGTACTCACATCGACTAAACCAATCCTATTGGGGTATATGAACTCAGCTTTTCCTTCTTTATAATTGAAATAGCCAAAATTTGGAATAACTCTATTATCAAAGGAACTGTCAACGCTAAGGTCTAAAGTTTGAAGACCGTTTATTGATTCGAACTTTTCTTTATTCATATAGATATATAAAACCGTAATGTCACCTGGATCTATTCTGTTTGCTTTGTATATATTAGTCATAAAAGAAGTTTTAGACTGGTCAAATTGGTCACCATACTGGCGCTTTTCTCTGTTATGTGAAAATTCAAAAAGAGAAGGAATAAAACCAACAACACTTTCTGGTGTAACGGTAAGCTGTATTTCAATATTGTTTGCTCTTTTTGAACCTTCGTTAACAATAAAATATGTTAACATTATCAGGTCTTTAAACTCAGGTAAGTCTCCCATTCTCGGCTGATAAAAATAAACTTTAATGTCTGATTTTATGTTATCAGCGAAAATAATATCGATGCCAGAGTTAAGCATATCTTTAATGTTAGAAAAATTCATGATTGCAAATAAAACAATACCAGAAAGCGTTGTGAACAATGTTTTTTTTATTATTCCACTACTAGATTTTTTCTTTACTTCACTCTTCACCAGTATTCCTTTCATAAATATATTTATATAAGGATATCAATGGCAGAGTTGATTAACAATTTAAAACCTAAATATATAGGCGTTATTCCGTTACTTAAGTAAGATCCTCAATTCGCATAAACCAAAATGAATTGTTGATATTTAAGCTTGCCAGGAAATGGTGGATTAACGCTGCCTAACTTGTCTTGCTTGAGTGACTTGTCAAAGCAGTCTACTTTGCCTTTAATATTGTTATAACATTGCAAAGACCTGCATTATCGACCAAGTTTTTTAATTACTGTCCCCATACCCGTTTGGTGGACATTTGTTTGTTCGGTGTATCGCGCCGGCATAGTAGCTGTTTTCCAACCTCCAGCTCGCTGTATTTCAAGTAAGTTACAGTTAAACTCAGCGAGGCTGACGGCTCCACCTACCCGTGCACTATGGGTAGTAAAAAGTTCATCATCAATGTTAACCAATCCTGAAAATCTTTTATAAGCTTCATAGACTGAACTGTACTGTAAGCCACGCTCAGTTACATTTTTCGATGGTGTTAAACTGCGCAGTAAATATCCGTCCGTAACATTAAACTCTGACTTCCAACGTTCTATTAGCTTTAACGACGTATCACTAAGTGGCCGGTATGTGCCCTGTCCTTCCTTGTCTGTTTTGCTCTTTGCAAGGAAGAAAGTTTTTTTCATAAAACTAATGTCTTTACACTGTAAGGCGCATAACTCACTTGCCCTTAAAAGCCCATCAAACATAATATTTAACATCACTTTGTCTCTTAATTCTAATGGACATGATTCATCCAGTTTGGAATTGATCACTGCCAATAAATCATGAGTAAGCGCCATGGCCTGATGTTGAAATGCCGGTCTGTTTTTTAAGGAAACAGAAAGCCACGCTTTGAACAAAACTTCTTCAAAAGGATTCGGCCAATCTAATATTTTTAGAAATTTTGATAATGGTGCTTTTCTTCGATTAATTGTGCCACGAGCAAGCTCGGCCCCGATGAGTGACTTAAAATAGGCTTTGAGTAATATTTTGTTATGTGCAAAATCTGGTTTAAATGAATCAACTTTATTTGTATGGCACCAGGCTAAAAAATGTTTTAGATCTGATGTATAAGCACGTTGAGTATTAGCCGGCAATTCGTCAAAAATTTCACGATATTCGCGTAGTTTTTCTTTGACCGCTTCAGATTCACTCAACAATAATGAATCATTAATTTCAGTTAACATGATATTTGACCTAAACATTTTAAAAGTGACTGGGTGACATAACGTCTACTTTGAACGTTATTGAATGGGTGACAAATTATCAATAACGTTAGTCATTACCTGTATTTTACATAAAACGATAGAAAAAGGCTCCTTATCTAAGATAATTAAAGTTATCTTAGATAAGAGACATTTTATTCCGGATTTACTGTTTAAGATTAACAACGTAGTGGACTACTTTTTAATTAATGAGCACTACTACTGGTCACTAACTAAAATTTATAATAGTATTCCCATACTATTTTTGATTTTTTATTGTCGGGCCTTTGCCTTATGTTTGAGTATTTTTATGATTAATGAAAACGAAGTTTTTGACCGGTACAAGATAAATGAAATTTATAAGAGTTTAACTAAACAAGTTCCTATATTTTTTTGTGATCCTTACTTATCGCCGGCAAACGCATTAAAAATACTCCAACAAAAATTGCGTGATTCGAATTCATTCAAAGAAAGTTTGCCACTCGTTCAGGATGTTTTGAATCAGTCAGGTGTATTAAAATATCGAGAGCAATACCGTCAATATAAATACCGTTGTAAAAATAAACTGCGCAACTTAAAAGTCAGGGAAGAGACATACAATAAGGTTAAAGTACTAGCTAAGGACTTTGATGGCATTGATGATTTGCTATTTGAGTACGCTTTCGATAAACGGTATTACATGGATACGTCTAAAATCGATAACTTACCAACTAGTTTGACGAAAGATGAACAATTAACAGTCGCACTTGAATCGATTGATTATCGGCTGAAGGACTTACTGAACATGGCCTTGCAGGAAGCGTATAAGAAAGGCTTTATGTTGGGTCAAGAAACAAAAAAAATTCGTTCAAAAGTAAAAATGGAGGAAGCTATTACTTCTCTTTATTATGTTAGATTTTGAGATAATCTGGACATTGAAATAATCAATGGATCACACTAATCCTAACATTACGGTAGCCAATTTTTGCGATTATGACGTGGTCTAATTAATACGTCTATCCTCGGAACTCAGGATTTTCATAAACACATTTTTTATCTTACGCTTAATAGCTTACTTTATTCACATAGTAGATCAACTATAAGGATCTCTAATGAAAGTAAATAAAATAATAACGTATGCTTTTTTGATGTTTTTGTCATTAGGTAGTGCAAATGCCTATGATGAATTTACTTTTAAGGTGAAGCATGCAGATGAACAACCCATAGATAAGGGTTGTTATATAAAAGATAGATTTTTTGCGGTTGGAACGCGTAACCAAATGAATCGTGCAGAACTAGCATTATTTAAGAAGAAAACAGGTTTTAGGGCTAGTGACGGTTATGCCGTTATGATGATGTGCATATATATCGTTGACCCGTTAAGTGATGACCATCCTCATCCCAATGTTAGGCGTTATGTATGGGTAGCATCATAAAAGTATCGCGTATTTGTCTGTTCGGACCAAAAAAAGTATAACTATAAATTTATTAGATCATATCTGATCTAGCAATTATGAGTATAGTTTAGACCTAATCGTACAATCGATATACTCGGTAGCTAGCCAAAAAGGAAGTCTGATTTTGAGTTACTATTGGCCGTTTAGATCCTATTGAGGAATTAGGCTTCATTAGATTTAAAGATCACTTTGTGCGCATTGCGGAAGTTACGAGTGACTAAATCAATACTTCATCTCCTAGCCAAAAGCGGACATTAAGCTTTTGTGAAAACATGATTATATTTTGGGTGATATTAACCGAAATTCACTGCTTTTTTGTGGGGCAGGTTTAAAGCTCATAGGCGACGGTGGCGTCCCATTTTATAGCGCTAACTTTTGCCACAATCGGTCTTAAAGATTAGAGTAATAAACCCTGTTATTAGGGTCACTATCTCCAAGGATTGCGGACACTATTTCATATACTCTATGGCGTTTCCGTCCCCAGCTCCATAGAAACGTATATCGTAAAGGAACTTATTAGACTATAAATCCATACAGCAATTGATCTAAAGCGGATGCTTTCATTTATTACAGCACTTTTGTATTAGTAACTTTATCTACCAAGTAAATAATTGATTGATAATCGATTCCTGCATGTTCTGATAAACCAATTTCACACGTTCGACTATTACTATAACCTTGGCTGCAATTGCTTGGGACTTGTGACTTTAATGAAGATAAGGCACTTGCGTTCAGCTCTGGCAAAGTAAAACCTTTATCACCTGCAAAACCACAACAATAAATATGCTCAGGTATATTAACGTCCAAAGCGCAACGGTTTGCTAAGGTAATCATTTTATCTGTCAGTCCCATTTTTCTACTAGAACAAGTAACATGAAGCATGATGCTTTCATTAACAGGGTCAAATGTTAAATAATCTGACAAAACATCTTCAATAAAACCTACTGGCTCATAAACCTTTAATGTACTATAAACCCCTTCGCCTTCACTTAACATTGACTTACAGGGACTCGTATCAAATAAAATAGGGTACTGACCATTGTTACTTAGTTGATTTAATTGGTTGGCCGTTGCTTTACGCTTTTGCTCTGATTGATTAAACATCCCTTTACTTTTAAATGGCATGCCGCAACATTGGCCCGTAAAGTCTGGGCTAATCACCTCAAAACCAGCTTTATCCAGTAAACGTAATGTTACTGCTGTTAGTGATTCTTGATTTTCAAAATCAAGTGCTGGTCCCATTGTGCGAGTAGCACAACTTGGGAAATAAACCATTTTAGGTCGTTCAGCGTGTTCACTAAGAGGATGGTAAGTAACGGGATGATAACTTGCCTTATTAGGCATGTTTTTTGTCCATAAAGGTAAACGATTAAAAGCCACTTTGGTCATTGTTTTACTCAACCCTGACATGATGTTATTGCCAAGTACCTTTTGCGCTACCCCCACACTTGCCAAAGAAAAACGTGTCATTTTTTCTACTGTTTTAAAATTGTTTGCTAATTTAATCGACAGGTTTTCATGTTTTTTATTCCGTTCACTACGGAATTTTCTAATCAAGTCACCGGTATTAATACCTACTGGGCAGCGTTCAGCACATAATCCTGTTGCAGCACAAGTATCTATACCTAAGTTCTCAAAGTCGAATTCTAATTTAGCCAATAAACTTGGGCTTTCATTACTCTTTCTAAGTCGTTGAATTTCTCTATAGCTCGTTATGCGTTGTCTGGGGGTAAAACTCAAATCTACTGATGGACACACAGGCTCACAAAAACCACATTCTATACATTTATCAACAATATCATCAGCCGCAGGTAACGCCTTAAGCGCTTTTAAATGTGCCTTTTCATCCGCATTGATTATCACATCAGGGTTTAAAATATTTTCAGGATCAAATAATGCTTTGATGTCTTTCATTAATTGATAACCCTGCGCTCCCCATTCTAATTCAATAAAGGGCGCCATGTTTCGTCCAGTACCGTGCTCTGCTTTTAATGAACCATTAAAATCAACCGCGACCAACTGACAAACATCGTTCATAAACGCTTCGTATCGGTCAATTTCTACTTGAGATGAAAAGTCTTGGGTAAAAACAAAATGCAAATTTCCATCCAACGCATGACCAAAAATTATAGCTTCGTCATACTTATATTTAACAAACAATCGCTGTAAAGCTGATACGCCTTGCGCTAGCATTTTAACCGGAAAAGCAACATCTTCAATAATGACAGTTGTGCCGGTTTCACGCATTGCACCAACGGCAGGAAACGTTTGTTTCCTTATAGCCCAAAGCTTTGAATACTCTTTCACATTGCTTGTAAATTCAATACTGTTATGCTGCTCAAACTGTGCTAATAATTGTGTAATAGTGTGCATTTTTTGGGTAAGTAATGTTTGATTTGCCGCACTTGTTTCAATTAATAAGGCAGCAACACCCTCTGGCATGGTATGAATAAAATCAGGTAATCCTTCCATATCACGAACCGACATTAATGAGCGGTAATCTAATAGTTCAACTGCCGATACTTCTACTTCAGCTAACGCGCTGACGGCTTGGCAAGTGATGTCCATATTCGGAAATAAAACAAAAGAGCTTGCGCGATATTTGTGCTCTACCACTGTGTTGTAGGTAAGTGAGGATATAAAACCCAACGTACCTTCAGAGCCAATCATTAAATGCGCTAATATATCTATAGGCTCTTCAAAATCGACTAACGAATTAATAGCATAACCCGTGGTGTTTTTTAATCGGTATTTATGTCTTATTAAATCACTCAACTCTTTATTCTTTTTTGTTTTCTTTGCCAGTGCATCTAAATTAGATAATAAGGTTGCATGTGATTTACCAAAATTCGCTCGACTTTGGTCATTTCCAGTATCTAAAATTGTACCGTCATGTAAAATTACACGAATACTGTCAAGGGTATGGTAGCTATTTTGTGCCACTCCGCAACACATGCCGCTTGAATTATTGGCGGCAATGCCAGCTATTTTACACGTATTGATAGAAGCGGGATCTGGCCCTAATTTACGCCCATAAGGAAGCAAGTATTTATTAGCATCGGCGCCGATAACCCCTGGGCCTAACGTAATTTTCATGCCTAGGTCTTTGATTTCATGATTTCGCCAGTTATTGGTAAGCATAATCAATATTGAGTCTGATTGAGCTTGTCCCGACAAACTAGTACCTGCCGCTCTAAACGTTACCGCCAAATTGGCCACTTTAGCCAATTTCATCACGTGAACTAATTCTGCTTCGGTATCAACTTTAAGGACCATTTTAGGGATTAATCGATAAAAGCTCGCATCAACGCCAAACGCTAATCGTTTGGCGTAGTCGGTGATAATCCGCTCTTCAGGTAATATCTCAATTAAATCTCGAGCAAGATCTTTATAACGCACTGAAAACATCCAGGTTATCCTTCAATTAATATAAACAGGCAAATTATTTTCGAAAACGCTAATTAACCCACAAAAAATATGGAATGAACAAATCACGACAGCGGCAAATGTTAACTATGTTGATTGGATTCTGCTAAATAGAATATAGTAACCATAGTAACTGAAGAAAGTTGTTTCCAAACACCACTAAAGCCCTTAGGGATGACAATAGAATCGCCAGGCCCATAGACATTAACGTTTAAATTTTGATCTGTTATTTCTACTTGACCCTCTATTAAATAAACGAACTCATCAATTGGCCAATCATAAAAATTCAATGTGACCTTATCAATTTCAGTAACACCTACATCGAATTTTTTATCCGTTGATTTATAAATTCTAGCTTCGCTCATTTTTGCCCCAAATCCGGAAATAACCTTAAATTCAAATGAGTCTTTCAACTCGAATTTAGATTCTCTAACCAGCGAAGAAGGATCAATCTTCACAATTTGATTCCTTTCAACATTCACTGTCTCTTTTTTTTCCAAATCTTTCGATATAACCAAATTAGGGAATAACATTAGCCCTACTACAGCAAAATTAAGTTTCTTATAGTTCATGCTTTTTCCTTATGCTTCATATAAAGTGAATGATACATGTCCATTCATTCTGTTTTGTAATTTGAGTTTTCTAACATTTTTGACACCAAATAACTTAAATATTACGACAAACTAAAAATTGTCCTTTAGTTCACGCAGATGACTAAAAATTAATTCAGTCGTCAAGTTAGTTTCTCCTAAAGATTTACTAACAAATGTTTTAACCGCTTCGCTTTCAAACTTAAAAAATGGATTGATCAATTTTTCCTGCCCAATTGAAGTAGGTATCGAACGACCACCATTTTTAATTTTTCTTACAATCTTTGCATTGTAATCTTTGAGCTTGATATTTAAAGGTTCAACATGCATCGCAAACTGTAAATTAGCTAATGTATATTCGTGAGCACAATAAATCTGTGTTTGATTAGGCAACGCTAGCAATTTGGATATGCTGTGAAATAAACCTACCACCGAGCCGTCAAATACCCTACCGCAGCCACCAGAAAACAGCGTATCTCCGCAAAATAAGTTATCGCCAACCATAAATCCTATATGACCCTTTGTGTGACCTGAAATGTCTAAAACTGACACGATATGCTGACCAATTTGAAAACGTCCTTCACCATGCAATGGCATGTTGACACAGTGTATGTTTTCATTTGAAGGACCAAACACGTTACATTTTGGATAATGCTTTAATAGTTCGGGCACTCCTCCTATATGATCTGCATGATGATGAGTTATAAGAATATCTGATAATTCTACACAAGCGTCTTCTAGAAAATGTAAAACCACGGCAGCATCACCTGGGTCGACAATGGCCACTTTTGTGCCATTTGTATGGTATATAGCCCAAATATAATTGTCATCAAAGGCTGGAATCACTTCAATTTTAACCTGCGAATGAGAAACTGAGATAGTCATATGAACTCTTTTAATTAATTAAATACTAACTCCACAAATATAAATGTTCTTAAGTGTTTTGCTTTTCTGCCAGTGAATAAATACTTGACTATAAGTGCATATATTTTTGAAAAGTAATTTTTACTCTTTCACTGTTAGGCAAGTTAACCTGCATTCTCAGTCAAGAAGATCAATCTTAGCCGGTTATATACTGTTAACCGATATTTCACTAACTTGAATAAAAGGTTGAAAAAAATGACAAACTTTAATAAAAATGTATTAGCTGAAGAATATGTTCAAATGGACGATATGCCTTGGGATAAATTTCCTGACACATTATGTGATGGCCAAATCTATTGGCGATTACTCAATGTATCACCCGGAACAAGTGCATGGACAGCCGTATTCGATTGTCGCGCTGGTAGCAGTTTTGCAAGCCATTTTCATGTGGGCCCAGGCGAATATTTTCTTTATAAAGGAAAAATGGAAGTTCGCGGAGGAGTTCAAAATGGTGGAGATACCGCTATTGCTCCTGGTTATGGCTATGAGAGTTCAGGTGCTTTGCATGAACAAACATTCTTTCCTGAAGACAGTGCTTTTTACATGACTTTCTTAGGTCCTTTGAACTTTTTAGATGCTGACAAAAATTCTGTCGCATTAGTTGGTTGGCAAGAAGCTCAACAAGTTTGGACAGCATATTTAAACACTAAAAAGTAATAGAGAGGGTTCTGTAATGGCTAAAATGGTTCATATTATGATCCGGGTTCTGGAAGAAAAAAGGTCTTTAGATTTTTACAATAAAGGGTTTGGTTTAACAATCAGTCACCGTTTAGATTTTGACGATTTCTCTTTGATATATTTGCGAAATAAAAACAGCGATATGGAAATAGAATTAACAATCAACAAAAGTCGAACTGAACCTTATTCTCTAGGCGATGGCTATGGTCATATTGCATTTTGTATAGATGACTTATCCAAAATTCATGCGTCACATGAGACCTTAGGCCTAGAGCCTACTGACATTAAGGAATTCACACCCGATGATAAATTATTGGCACGATTCTTCTTTGTCACTGACCCCGATGGCTACAAAATTGAAGTGCTTCAACGACACGGGCATTACCAATAAATCATTGCGACAAATAGGTTAAAGTGCTAGCTTTATTAGTCAGTACTTTAACTTTAACTTCAAGGTTTAGCATGGCGATTTGGTCTACTGATAATGTATTGAAGCAAAACCAATACGACGCTTGGTGTGGGAAATTAGGTCAAGTTTTTGGCTTATGGACCCCAGATTTGCTAAATGCTTCAAATGGGTATACTGCTCAATCTGAAGTGATAAAGTCTGAAAATGCGCAATTAATTGAATGTATTTGTCAGCCTTGCGGGGCTATTCGTACTAGAAAAGAAATTGATCAAGATAACCGTGGTTTAGTTACTATTCAAGTTGTTAGATCAGGCGAAGAGCATTTTGATATCAATGGCAAACAATATCGCCTTACCGCAGGTGATGTCATCATATGGCATGATTCTCAGCCTATCAAATTTAATGTGACTAGCCATTTACATAAAACATCGCTTAGTTTCCCTCATGCAAGATTAAAAACGTGGTTAAACCCAAATAGAAGAAAAGAAACGTGTTACTTTCCTAAAGATTCTGCAACGGCAACAATGCTCAGACCAATTATTTTAAACTCACTAAAATTCGCTAAAATTGGCAGCCTTTCAAGTGGTAATGCGCTCATCGAAACAGTGTTAGGTGCGCTAATGGCCGTTGGTGAATTTGCCACAACTGATTTAAATAAAAGTAGAATGCGTTCTTTTCATATTGAAAGAGTTAATCAAGTTATACTCCAAGAATTGTCTAATCCCTCATTGAATCCTCAGATGATATCTGATGCAACTAGTCTTTCTGTCAGGTATTTACATGATCTATTTAAAGAAGAAAAGCTCTCTTTAAACGAATTCATTATTCAATCTCGCCTAGAAAAGTGCCGACAAGATCTAATGAACCCTGTACTTTCAGTAAGATCGGTCACCGAAATTTCATTCTTTTGGGGTTTCCAAAATTCTTCACATTTCAGCCGACGGTTTAGAGCAACATTTGAGCAGTCACCCATTGAATGTAGAAACATAGCGTTATCGTCATAGAGTACTAAAACGTAAAAATTAACGTTTAGTTTTTGATACTGTTACATTCTGCTATACATTTCTGCACGCTACTTTATATAAATATCCATTAAAAGCTGATATCACTCAAAGTCAATTCATTGTGCATTTTAAGTCAAGCATGATTTTGCCATTTCCTTATTCTGTAAATTCAATACAAATATAAAAACAAATAAGACGGGTTCTCTAATGGATAATAATTGTAATATTTCGGTTTCTCATTCGTTTAAGTTAACGGCACTTGCCATAGCCATGTCAGCAGTTGCCGGCACAAGTTATGCTCAACAAGAAGGAAGTGAAACAGCTGAAACAGCTTCTGCTCAATTAGAAGTAATTTCAGTCACTGCTCGAAAAAGGACAGAAAGTATTATGGAGGTGCCTGAATCAGTCACCGCCATGTCTGAGTCTATGATGGAAAAAGCGGGAATTGACGGCCTTGCAGATATAGGTTTACAAGTCCCAAATTTATACATGAGTACACGATTAGATGGTTTTCCAAATGTTTCTATTCGTGGCCTAGGCGGATTTGGTAATACACAAGGCGTTGGGTTTTACCTTGACGATGTACAATTATTTTCTGATGCGTCTTCTCGGTTTGGTGATTTACAACGTATTGAAGTACTTAAAGGACCTCAAGGTATACTTTATGGTGGCTCTAATATTGGCGGTGCTATCAAATTCATTTCAAAAAGACCAAGTACTGACGATTTTGAAAGTAGAGTAAAAGCAACATTAGGCACTGATTCTTTTAGTGATTTAGAAGCCGAATTTAACATCCCACTTTCAGAAGATTGGGCGATGAGATTTTTTGCTTATACTGAAACGGATGATTCTTATTTTACAAATCCAAATAGCCCAAGACAAAGCGGTGTAAGTGGCACAAATGCTAAAGATGTAGGTAAAAAAGATCAATCAGGTATTAGACTAGCACTGGGTGGTACTTCTGGTGACCTTTCTATTTATGCCAGTGTTCGCTATAACGAACTAAATGGCGCTAACAACATTTGGAGCAGAGAAACATCTGACGATTTTCAATACTCAAATAGTGTAGATACTAGTTTCAACCCGCAAATTGAAAAAGACACTTTGGCTGGAAGCATAGAACTCGAATATGAATTCGAAAATATGACATTCACCAGTATTACTGCCTATTCAGATTCAGAAATGGTCCGTGAGAGTGATTTAGATATTTCACCAGAATTAATATTAGATCTTGTTCGTCCTGAAGATGTTACAACGTTTTCTCAAGAGCTTAGATTAAGCTCTTCAAGCGTTGGTCCATTAGAATGGCAAGTTGGTGTTTATCACCTTAATCTTGAAAGAGAACTAGCGTCTGAGTTGATTGTTTATGAAGGATTTTGTTTCTTAGACCCAGGTTTCTGTGATCCATCTCCGGGTTCTGAAATTCTCGCTGTTGACCCATTTGAAGTAAGTGATAGAACACGTAAGCAGTCAGCGTTATTCGCTAACGTAAACTACAGTTGGGATAGTTTTGAAGCTGGATTTGGTATTCGTCTAGACGAATGGGAAAGTACAAGGATTAATAAAATATCATCTCTATCAGGAGAGCTTTCAGATACTGAGGTATTAGGCCGTTTTTCTCTATCATGGACTCAAGAAGATGGTGGCATGTTTTATGGCACAATATCTCAAGGCTTTGAACCAGGTGACCTTAATCTAAACAATTTCACTGGCGACAATACACTTATTCCTTATGGCAATGAATCAGCTATACAGTATGAAATAGGTTATAAAAATAGAATGTTAGATAATCGATTAGATATCTATGCCGCTATTTTTGCAATCGACTACAGCGACAGACAATATGAATTACAAGCGACTGACCCAAATGGTGGCTTCGTTGAGGGTATAATCAATGCTGGAGATTCTAGTCAATGGGGTTTTGAATCTGACTTTACGTTTGCTTTAACGGAAAATTGGATCGTTTCTGGTGGTATTGGTTACGTTGATGCTGAATGGAAAGATGGTACTGTATTGGCCGGTATAAATGCTGATTTATCAGGTAAGACTCCGCCTAATATTTCCAATTTTAGTTCATCTTTAGCATTAGAGTACTATGAAAGCTTAACGGATGAGTTAGAATTTTCAGCAAGACTTGGCATGCAATATAAAGGGGCATCATCAACTAACAGTCAATTTTTTCCTGGTGGCGTTATCGGTGAATTTGAAAACCCTTCTTTCACTGTATTTAATTTAAATACAACGTTTGAGTGGGAACACCTTAAAGTATCGTTGATGTTAGAGAACCTTACTGACGAAGAGTATTATGTTGATGTTCAAGAGTTCCCTAATTTTGCAGGTAGTGCTCTACCCGGCGCTGCTGAAGGTGTAATTATTGGAACGTTAGAACAACCAAGAAGAGTAAGACTGTCTATACAATACACTTTCTAACTTCGATTTAAAGCAACTTTGATTAGTCAAAGTTGCTTTAGTTTTCAATTCCATTCATTTAAGCTTTATCCAGATATAGCTTAAATAAAGAGGTTGAAATTTGATGTTTTTAATCTATTAGTTATTAATTCATACCTTAAGTACATCTAAGATAAGCTAAATATTTAATAGCAAATTCTAATATCTTTAACTTATGTTGTTCCTGTTTAATTCAAATACAAACCAAAATACTATGTCATGTATCAGAACAATACAAAATCTATAAGGTTAAAAGTGACAATATTCTAGATAGAAATGAGATATTTATGTAAACTTTATGATCAAAAAATTGACCTTCGTATCCAAGAAAAATTAATGTCTTCAATGCGCATTTTGAAGCCATGCCAATAAAACTTCATGACTGGCGACTATGGTGTTTTTGTTGACTATCAATATGAAGGTAGCTCAATGTCTTATGAACAATATAGATAGCTCAAAAATCTATTGATTTTAATATCTGCTTTCGTATCTTTGTGAACATTAAGCTAGTGATCATTAGATACTTCTTCAGCTAGCCAATAGCTGACATTAGCTTTTGAATTGCTAACGTTGAATAAACAACTAAATTAAAACGCATGATTATTTAAACATATTAGTCCATAGCTGACTCCCATCACCACGCATGCATTCTAAAATCAGATCTCTAAACGCAATAACGCGTGAAGAGATCATTTTCCTATCCGTCCATACGATATATGCCATCCCTTTTGGGCATTCAACCTCGGGTAATACCGCCACTAATTTATTATTTTCGCAAAACTGTGTTAAGGCGATTTTGGGCATCAAGCAAATTCCTGCACCTGCTATAGCGGCTTGAATGTTCAGTCGTAGACTGTTAATTGAGTACTTAGGTTTTATGGGAACATTAACCAACACTCCATTTTCTTTTAATGGCCAAGAAGGGAAATTATTACCCGCTAGCAATTGATGTGAAACTAACTCTTTTGCATTTGTTGGTGCGCTAAAATCGAGAAGATAATCAGGTGATGCAGCTAAAGCTAACTCACTTTCAAATAAATGTTTTTGCACCAAATGTGGTGCTGTTGCAGGCATTGTTGTAATCGCTAAATCTATCTGATCATCAATGAAGTTTTCAGCATCAGATGCAAAATGAATATGAATATTAACCCGCGGATGCAACCTCATAAATTCAATGGCAAGTGTTTGTAAAAAAAAGTCTGCAAAAGGCTCCGGGCAAGAAATATGTATGTCACCAGTTAACTCTCCTTGGCTATTAGATAAACTGACCCATTGTTCATCCAACGCTGAAAATAGCTGAGAAAATTTTTTATACACTTCTTCACCAGCATTGGTTAATTGGAAATTTTTAGCATCTCGATGAAGTAACTTCTCATTTAATTGCGCTTCTAAGTGCGCAACCGCGCGAGATACAGTTGGTGCCGAAGTTTTTGCTTTAATGCTAGCAGCAGAAAAGCTACCTGATTCAACAGAGAGGCAAAACCAATAAAGGTTTGCCATGTGCTTTGTACTTATCAATCTAATCCCCTTAAGAAATTCTAGCCCACGTAATATCTGGCTGTCTAATGAATCATACATATATGCACGCTTAAAATGCATTATTGTCTATTTTTGAATTCATAGCGAGCACTTATAATCATTTTATTGAATAGCCACAGGCTATAAAAAAACAATCTATTAACTGGAATAAAAATGAAAAAAATATCCCGTAAATTTCAATACCCGCTTATGGCTTCTATGATACTTCCCAGCATGCTTATAGGTATGTCAGGCATCATGGCTTATCGCAACTTAGCTGCTGGGACAGATTTTTTTAGCGCATGGGGAGAGTCCATTATGCAAGTTGTACCACCTGCGTTATTACTGTTAATGGTTATCGCCCCCACAGTAAGATTGTTTGTGACGAAAGTTTTGTTGCAACCTGAAGATGCCTAACGAAGTTTTAACTCGCTAGATATTCGAACTTTTATAAGGATAAGATGATGAGTAATCAAATATTGTTAGAAACAGTCATGATAGGCACTATGTTTTTATTTTCTTCAGGGTACTTCTTTTTTTCAAAAAAGGTGTTGTGTAAAAAGGTGCAAGTTTTTTCCATTGCACTGTTAGGCGGATTTTTGGTGATGGGAGGGACAGCTAAATTCTTCCCGCCTTTTGCTAGCATGTTTGCAGCGCAAATTGAGCTAAGTGGTTTGCCATTTCCCGTTTTGTCTAGTTTTGCTGGACAATTGGGAGAAATAACCGCTGGCCTCCTTTATTTACTGGTACTATTTGAAGGTAAATTGATCTCTTCAAAAATAGCAAATCTAGCATTAAATGGAGCCACTTTTCTTACAATGATAATAATGTCAGTCGCAGTCTATGTTCACTTATCACCAAATGTACCTGCTGAGGTATTACCCCTTCAATCTAAACCACCGATGTTAACAATAGTCGTCATGATAATTTCATTGCTGGTGTGGTTTTACAACAAGGGTAATAACAAAAGAAGTAACTAAATAAAATGAAGTACCGCAAAGTGTTGTGGCTGAGTAATATTGGCCACATATTTATAGCTCTCTGTGGTACTTTGGGAGCAAAACAGACTTAGAAGCAATACCCTATTCCATCTAAATTATATAAAGGCTAATGTCCGCTATCGTATCATTGAAGAAGGCGTCCATGCCTTCAGTTTGAGTTAAATATCGGTTGCTTCCGAAAGCTCAAGCG
>TARA_R110002060_G_scaffold28464_7_pt1 | contig 17470 bp, 30 predicted proteins | sample TARA_R110002060 | Tara Oceans TARA_R110002060 (sample SAMEA4397091) | marine metagenome | biome: Polar Biome; feature: [MES] marine water layer (ENVO:01000295) within the mesopelagic zone...; material: water (ENVO:00002006), including particulate matter (ENVO:01000060) such as...... | reverse complement strand
CGCATACCTGCCTCGGCCATCCCCATAAGACCTTTTTCCTGGTGGAGCTGGGCGCGACCGTAGGCACGCTCGACCGTTGCCTCATTGATCCATTCGGGAAGCTCGATTCCGGCTGACCCCATTATGGAGTAGCCGTAGGGATACCAATAAAAATACTGAGGTTTGATGCGTTTCCGCCAGCCTTTACGTTTTCTGCGCGAAGACCCTCGGAAGCCAAAACGGTATTTTCGGCATCGTCGATGGTGCCGACCCGTACAATGGTGAAAATGTTTTGGTTTTCATCGAGAGCGTTGGTGATGTTGTTGCCGGTGGTAGTAACCGCCCCAGTCAGGGTGTTACCGCCAGCTCCGCCGCCGCCTGTCTTGATCGTCCCAAAATAATTTACAGTGATTCCATGAAGAATCGTTAGGTCGGTGTTCGCCGTAGCGTCACCGCTCGCAATTATATAGCCGCGTACATGAGACATTTCTTATCCTACGGGGTTGGAGTGGGAATACCGATGCAGGTAAGCGTTCCGCCAAAGACCCCGGCACCGCCATTGTTACATGCGGCCCGAAGCCCTTGAGCTGCGGTTACCATATAAGTCGCGTCGGAGATTGTGGTCGCCCGTACAACGGTGGCATCTGCGACGTTGCAATCAATAGCGTTCGATACCGCGCTTCCGGCTTGGTTGGAGAGCGTAACCGTGTCGGCAGCTCCGCCAGCTCCGGCTGTTTTAATGAACCAGGCATCATAAACCGTGATTCCGTGCAGAATCGTTAGGTCCACATTGAAGGCACCGGCAGTATTAGGAATGGTGATGACGTATTCGCGAACCTGGGCCATGTGAAACTCCAAAAGTGAAAATCGGTATATCCTTTTTGCACTGCTCGGGAACATTCGTCAAGCGCCCACATCAGATCATGTGGCAGAGGCCATCGAATTTTTTTATCTCACCTACGTTTTTTCCAAAACAGGAACCGTCCTCCGCCCTTCTTTTTTCGACCGCTTCGTTTTAGGTTCCATCGTTTCGCAATCGTATTTCTGATATTGCGGAGCGTTCGGATCTGTTTCATTTGGAAGCCAGCGGAATTCAAAAAGGTTTGTGGGGTACGGACAGCGGCGAACATGTCTGTTCTCATTCCCGATAGTTTCCGGCTTCGCCTATTGATCTGTCGATTTAGCTTTCTGATTCTTTTTTGGGCCTGTTTTCTGGTGAAGATTCCATAGTATTTGACGTTTATTGCTATTCCGTAATCTGGAAGCGTTGGCGCCCCGACTGTCGTTCCATAAAACACTGTACCGAAGCTCACTGACCTCTCCTTTGTTTGAGTCTCAACACCAAAACCAAAAGCAATAAAACCCCGCTCCCGATTGTCCAGGGCTTCCATCCCCCAGGCAGAGCTGGGATAATTTCGGAAGCTCCGCGTGGAGCTTTCGTTCCCTGGAAACGACCAGCGATCATCCATTCGCGAAGGCGCCTGTTTGGGTCCGGTCCTTTCCCGTATCCGGGGTGCGACTGAGGCTTGAACCCCAAAGATTTTGCCTCGCGTAGAACCTCCTGGGGGTCCAGTCCAGGTTCGGTCTCGAGCCTAAACCGACCTATCACAGCTCCGGTTCGATCTGCTCCGTAGGTACAATGGATAAAAGTATTTCCGTCCATCATCGCAGACTTTATTTTGGCCCACCTTGCCGCCGATGGCGGCCTACTCCCTAAGTAGACAGGAATATATTTTAGGCCCAGCTCCCGCGCCCAAATTGGCTCACACGGTCGTTTTGGGTAGCTTCCGCCCGCACACTTTTGTTTTCGTGTCGAATCGAGCGCCAAGTTGATGATGGTTTTGATTCCGCGAGCCTTCAGCTCTTTCATCGAATCCCGCGTCAGGATCGCAGCTCCGCGCCAGTTGTTTTTACCCGGCGCTCGGCGAAAGTTTTGGGGTAGGGCCATTTTATCCCCTGCGAATTATCCGCGCCAAAACGAATCCACTGATTATCGCTGGTAGGGTTGCGACCGCAATCTCTTGCCAATCGAGTCCAGCCACAAACCCAGCGACACGATTTCTGCGCCTTACTATTTTTTCTTTTGCATCCAGCGTTCTCGAGTCTTTCCCCATCTGTGCTACCACCGCAGGCGTCGGAACCATTGCTGGAGCTGGAGCTGAAGGCACCGGAGCGACTGACACGGGGGGGCGCTCGATTGATAAAGCGCCAAAACCTCCTGGCCCAGCCAGCTCTGGAAAAAGCGGAACGCCTGGAGCGCCCGCTATTGGCTTGTAAAGGTGAGACCGGGTGACGTCCCAACCCAACGGAGCGCCAGCCAGTGTGCCTTCCATCGCTTCCCATTTCGTCGGCCTAAATGCTGGCCATCCGACCATCACATAAATGTGCGCCCATTTTACCCCTCGAGGCTGGGGTGTACCCTCAACCCATCGAACCATTCGGCCTGTCGCTGCGTTTTTGCCGCTGAGTACAACCTTGACTCCAAGTCGCGAGCTGGTCGCTAAAGCTCCCAGGAGGATCGCTATGTCGTCGCAATCCCCGCTCATCACTTTGGGATTAATTGTGTACGTAGGCGCCTGTAAGAGTTCACTCGGTTCATTGAGATAATATATATTTTTCTGCGTCCAGGCCAGGAGCGCCTTCGCCTGTCCTCGGTAGTCGCGAGGTTTTACCCCGTATTTACGGTAAATATCCACTGCTACGTTTCGAATTCGCGGGTCGCGCCCATAGCTCAAAATCAGGCGTTTGATGTATTTAACCTTCTGCCCGTCCGACATTTTTTTCCAGTCAGGGAGCTGGTAAATTTTTCGTCCTCCAGGCAAAGCTGCGCCGGACTTTAGGTGATTTACACGGCGGATACGGCCATTTTTTGGACGGAGTGACATGCTTAGAGGTTACTGCGTATCGGTCGCCGAGACAACTAACGGGCGTCACCTCCTGAGAACACCGAAGCATTGAACCTGTGGGACGCTACACGAATCAACGCGGAGTGCGGGGGGGGCGCCCGACCACGCTTTTAGAACCTTTGAAAATTCAACCTTCGGATAGCAGAGACTATTCCGTCTTCTTTTTCGGGGATGGTCCACCTTTTGAAATTCCAAAAAAATGAGAGCTGCACAAACCCGTAAGGCTTCAGTTCTTTATTTTCGGTGTCGCCTGAAATTTGGGATTTTCCAAGCATTTCCAAGTAGACCAAAAAATCCCAATTGTCGGGTACGTCCTGTTTGACGAATTTGGAACCGACGTACTTGATTTGTTCTAATAAAGCCACCTCTATTGAACGGCACAACGAAGATCCAATCGGGTCCGTTACAATCCGGTCGCAGCTCGTTGGGTCCGTGGGTTGTTCCAGATTTTTCCACATATCTTTTGCTGCGTGTTTATACGCAGTCCAAAGGCAGCCCTCATGTGGATCTTCCGTCATCTTTTACCCTGTCGCTGATTTTTTGCTTCTTGTCTTAGTCTTCGTTTTGGCGACTGGTGCCTGGGGCAACGGAACCTCATCGATCACGCCTTCGTCGTCGTCCTCGTCCATGTCGTCCATGTCATCGAAGTCGTCCAGGTCGTCGTCGTCCATCGCGATAGCTTCTGCGTTTTCGTTATGTTCGGCGGCCAGCTCCGGGTCCAGGCGCTTCATTAAGTCCTCGATATAATTTGGATGAACCCACATTCCAGCTTCATTGACTATGAATTGAGCGACCGACAAAAATGGAAGCATTTGCTGATGGAGCGCAAATTTTGCAGCGATTAGAACGTTGGGATCTTTGTTGTCCTTGTATTCCTCTTTGATTGTTTCCAGGGCGCCCGTGTAGGCTTGCCGCGCTCGCGTCCAATCAGGATTTGCGACTCGAGTACGGACGATCACCTGAGACCAGCCCTCGGGGGCGTCTTCCATGGGGTCGTCGTCGTCTATGCCGTCCGTGAAGTCAATCGCTGGCGCACTCATTCCACTGAGGTCGCAAACATAAGTCGGATCTACTCGTTCAATTCCCATTTTAGTTTCCCTTTGTTTGAAACAGCTTTAAGGCCGTTCCGATTGTGAATATATTCGCGGCCAATTCTTCGTCGGCGCCAACCTCGGTAAACGCTTTTATCGGTCCAATTAGGCGCATGACTTGAAGCAGATGGATCGATTCGTCGGTAGCCAGGGCTTCACGTAGAATTTTGCTTCTGTCTGGTTGTTCGGCGTCTTCGTCCTTCCATCCTACCTTCCAATCCTCGACGATCTGGTTAGCCAGGTCGAAGGCGATCTGTTGGTTTATTGGATCTCCCTTTGGCTTTGAAAGCCAATTCAAAAGGCGCTGTACTGGCGACGTAAGTGTGGAGTCGGTCATCCTCTTGGTACCTCCGCCGGAACAAGTCCGGTACGATCAATCGCGTCGATAATCTGAGAATCAAGCCCGTTCGTTGCGCCCGCTTCAACAAGTGCTTTCCTTATGGTGACTGCCTTTACATACTCGTAAATCTCGGGAGTCGAGCCAACGCCAAGGGTAATAATCGCCTCCCATTCAGAGCTGGGTGCGGTGGAAACTCTTTGTACCAGTTGGCGGAGGCCAATTCGAGCCTTCTTTTGAACGGCCAGATCGAGCGTGATTGTTGGATGGGGAGCGCGAAAAGCCGCGAGTACGTCCGGTGGGCTTCCGGCTACTGCTGGCGCCTCTGGCGCGGGGGCTTCAAAGTCGGCTTCGTCGTCGTCGTAATACTCGACATCCAAAAAGTCTTCATCCTGGGGAGCTGGAAGCCGTGCCGTCCGTCCTTGGGCGGCGGCAGCAATCTCTAGCTGTTTTACTTGGGCCTCTGCCTGTGCCTTGGCTGCTTCTCCGCTGGCAGATGCGAAGCTCTTGGCTACATCGCCCAGCACACCGATAATGGCCGATCCTGTCCCCGACGAATCCCCGTCCCCGCCTTTTAGAGCTGTGAACAGATCCGATGGAGTAAGCCCGAATTCGTTGAGTAGCTTTTTTGCGCCTCCGAGTGTTCCATTATTTTGTTGAAGCTCAGTAACAGCTCTAAAATGCGCTCTGTCGTTTTCGCGTGCCTGTCCTGCGATCACTGCTGCCTCTTTAGCTCTGGATCGGTCTCGCTCTCGCTCTCGCTCCTGGGAGGCTGTCGCCCGGTCCAACGCAAACTGTTGATCGTTTCGCGCACGCTCCATGGCTTGTTCGTGGTTTTGTCCTTGCCATTGGATCATTTGTTGCATCATCGAATTGGTGTTTTGAAATAGCTGGGTCATCGCTGTGAAGGTTTCCCGATGGTGTTGCGAAGCCGCCTCGAGCTGGCGTTCTGATATGGCCGCAGTCGTAGAGGACGCCTGGGATGCCATCGCCACACGTTCCGCTGCAATATCGGCGCGTTCATCTTGAATTAGAGACCGTTGCTCTTGCATTTGGTGTTCCTGTCGTCGCAGCTCGGATTCAATCCGCGACTCCTTGGCCGAAATTTGCCTCTCACGCTCCCGCATCACTGACATGAGTACATCCGATGGATCATGGCCCGCAGTAGCGACGGCTTCGGAAGATTGCATCGCCAGCGCAGTATGGTGGCGACTAACAGTATGGGTGAACTCAGAGCCAAGGTATTGTCCCAGCTCGTCTACCGGGCGCAGGATAAACTTACCTGGACAGGCAGATCGGAATTTTCCAATCAGCTCGTCTTCCGTTGCCCCAAGGCCCACCTTTCCGACAGAGTGAGGTACACCCTCTTGAAGATGGTAAACCCGGAGCTGCACAGCTCTCGGAAATTGCTCGGAGTGTTGAAAAAGAGGGGAGGTGTGGATCTGGTTCCCTACGTCCACTGGACGCATTTCGGGAGCAGTAGAAAACGACGGCGAAATAAATTCCTCATCGAAATTTTCGTCCAGGTCGTCCATGTCGAAGCCGTCCATATTTTCGTTGGCTTCCGGTTCGGGCGGTACAATTTCGTTTAGTCCATTAGTCATTTCGACACCTCTGGTTTGGTTCGTTTTCGGCCCAGGATGGCCCACCAAGTACGTTCAAGCACGCTGGACCGTTTCAATTTGTGGTAGAGCTTCCGGCAGTCTTGGGCATCTTTCAGCGCCCGATGGTTTCCCTCGAGAGACCAACCCATCCACGTTCGGGTCGCGTCAAGGCTTGCCGATTTTAGGCCGGTCGGAAACAGATGCTCGCGTACCATGCTCGAGGTGTCGATTGATCCCTTAATGCCCAGTACGTCTTCCCAGGACCCAGGGGAAGACACACCAGCCTCGACACATAGCGCCGACAAAAAGTCTAAATCGAAGCCTACATTATGGCCCACAGCCGTTTTTCCGCACAGGGAAGCCTTCACCTTTAGGCCGACCTCTTGAATCGAGGGAGCGTCCCGCCATTCCTGCGCGTTGAATCCGTTGATCTTCATGGCAATTGGATTGGCCTGGTCGAGCCTACTCGGTGCGACCTTTGAAGACCATACATCGAGCGGCCCGGTGGAGCCGTTCGATTCGTTGATAATTGCGACCTCCACAATTTCATGGGTGAAGGGGTGCAGACCAGTTGTCTCTACATCTATAAACGAAAGTTGGTTCATGCGTCCCTCAACCCGGCGGGTAACACACCGTATCATACCTGCAACGTGTTACGCGGTTTTACGAGGTTTCACTATGTCCGATATAACAGATCCGTGGAAAGCGTTGCACGCAAAGCGTACACGTAAAAGCATAAAAAGCAAAACTGCCGACCCGTTCGGTGTTTGGCGTATGACGCCGACTCCATCAGTTTCGCCGCCTAAACCGAAAAAGCAGCGCAAAGCTCCGCCAATCGTGAAGACTCCACGAAAGGCTGCCACTCCCCCGGACGTTTCGCGTTCAATGGTACAAGAACCGACCAGATTCGACTTTTCTGATCCTCGCAGCTCGTCACCGTCGCGCCCGACTAAAAGCGAATCCAAGACGAAAGAAAGGTACCTTGTGAGCATCGACATGGTTTCCGATGAAAACAGGGAACTAGTGCGCTTGGCATCTAAATCGGAAGGGCGCACGCTTTCGCAATGGGCAAGACGAATACTCCTTGCCGAAGCGAGCAAACAATGAGCTTTGAAAACAAGTATCTTTTCGAGGTGGCGGAGTGTATCGACAACCAGCTCATGCTGCATAAGTCTTCGACTGGTTCTGCGCGGCCAGGTCCAGAGATAGTATCGGCCTGTCTACGGACGGTAGCGAAGAAAAACGGGCAGGAAGATTCTCTCCGAGCGGAGAGCTTGGAGAAAGCATTTGTCGAGGCTATTTCGCATGTTCGACGTCAGGTGCATGGAAAACATGAACAGGACCGCCTGGATGCCCATGAATGGCTTGAAAAATGGGGTTCGTTGATCCAAGAGCTGCGAAAATGAATGAATGGGAAAGGATGAGAATGAAAACCTGGAAGAAATTCTTGGATCGGAACGAAGACAGGACCACATTCAAGCCCCCTAAAGGTTTCAAAGACTGGAAGGCGCCTAAACTAAACATTGAGCTGATGCTGATTGCCATGCGGAGAATAAGGGACGATGCCCCTATGTCCTGGGAATTACCAAACGGGAGGACCCGGAAGAAAAAAACATCGGACGAACAGTTCTGCGACCGGTTTCGATTTACCGAAAGAATAAGGTTCCACAGGTACCCTTAGAACCCTAAAACCCTGTCCGACGTTCCAGCTCTGCCTCAAAAATGTCGTCGGCCTCCTGGTCGGTCGCCCCCCTCGGTATGTCCAGCTCTGGATGTTCGCGACGGTAGCTTTTCACTACTGCGCTCTCCGTTCTAAATATCTCGAGGCAACGGATTCGGGCCTCCTGTCCTGCCGCTTTGATCAACTGGTCAAATCCTGCCTCCGATATGCCATCTGGACGAAACCGAGCAAAGCTACCCCGGACGGCCTGGGGTGCCACCACAGCTGCATTGTGCCAACTGTCACAGCCTAATTTTGAAAACGAATCGTGGAGGTCAAAACGGTTTTCTTTTGAATTGCTTTTTCCCAAGGCAGCGGCACTCAGCATCCATTTTGACATATCAGAAATGCTCTTTTTGTTCCTGTCATTTTCGGTTGTCCCCGGTTCACTTGAATTATGGGATCTTTGAGAATTTGAGTAGGTGACACCCATGGATGTCACCTCTTGGGTCATTTTTTGGCCCCTCTCCTCAAAATTCTGTCCTCTCTTGGGGACAGACCGGTGGAGTTGTTCGCGCCTGTCTTCACTAGAGGGGACAGATTTTGTAGAACGCAGAGAGGGGGGACGCAAAATAACAAGACAGGCGGGTCCAGGGGTCCTCTGAACATCCAACAAACCGGCCTCTTTTAACTCTGAGGCGTACCGTTTGACCGTTCGTACCGAAATTGGCTCGAGCTGCCCCGTCTTTTTTGAATATCGAGCGATGTCTTTAGACAGAGATTCGTAGCTTGCAAAGTATCCTTCGGCGGATTCAGGACCGTTTTTTGCGGATCGTGTTCTACACGCTATGGAAATCCAAAGATCACGCGCTCCTGTCGATAGCTTGCGAACCTCGATAGATTGAATCTCGTCGAGATAGACAGGACCCCATTGTGGAGCTTTGTTTTTAGTTGCCATGGTACCCCACCCACTTGCGCTCGCGGGCCGCTGAGAGTACGATAGAACCGAGACCTCTAACGGTTTCAGCCATTTGTATATGCTTCCTGTCCTTGTGCATTTTCATCCTCGATCATGTTTAAGGTTGTTTTGCCCCCAGCCGTGTCATCGGTTGGGGGTTTTTCTTTGCTCCTTTATGGGCAGATCAACCATAAACGAATTTGCCTTTGCCCGCATCGCGTCAAAATAGCGATAGAACCAAATTTGTGTCACGGGTCATCCCTCCATTCTTTCAATAGAGTAAAGAAACGCCTTCCGATCATTTCCCCAGCGCGGTGCGCGAGCTTTGCGACCGCTTCATCAGACGGTCTTGAGGCCAGGTAGTCATCTAAAATCGAAGCTGTCTCGGGGTCCAGGTCGAGCTGCACCCGCAGACCTCGGACCGAATCTCGGACGCCAACCCGCGCAAACTGCGAAAGAAACTTTACGGCTTCGTCAGGAGTTTGGAGCTGCGGAACAGAAGGCTGTCCAGCCGCGTCAATAAACGGAGCGTACCGGTTCAAAACGTCGAATGGGCTTGTGAACCCTGCAAGTATTCCTACTGCGTCGGCCATCGCTTGCGTCCAGGTCGGGTCTGCCATCTGTTCGACCTTTGGCTTCGACGCGCTGGATTGTGCGTATTGGTCGATCCCTGGATAGTTGCTTTGCAGAGCTGCCATGACACGCGCTGCATTGGCTTTTTCGTTTCCTTCGGTCCTCTCCCAAAGTGTTCTCACCTTTAGGTAGCGTTCCAAAACTTTTTCGTCGGGGGGTGAGGGCATATCATCTCAGGTGTTACGATGGTGCCACTATCAGGGACGGAGACAATGCACGATCAAAAAGATTTTTCTCGTTATTCCGATCCGGCTTGGAGCTTTTATGCCGAGCCTCTTACCTCCTTTCCATTGTTGGCCCTTGTGGATGAGGATTGGATGCCTTTTTCGTTTAAGGCAAACCATGACTGGCTGGAGCGAGTAAGCGGAAGCCTTGGCGTCGAGTACCAGCCTGAACCAGAACGGCTACAAAGGCGTTTGTTGGCTGCTGCTGTTAATGCAGCCGACGAGTTTGGAATGAAAATCGTCATCACCGGCACACGTTATTGGGATAGCGATCCAGACGACCTTTCCAGTACGGAACCGGTTTTGGTATGCCTCTATTCCGACTGGCCAGGACAGCATTTAGGTACTTCAATCTTTGGCCTCATTCCGGCTTCAGCTCGTCTGGTTCATTCGGTGATAGCGACGTCAGATTTAGTAGGGTGTTGCCTTCGTGTGGTTCGCTCCCTGGAGGATCTAAAAATAATGGGTCCAGGCGCCCCAGCGTTTTCACCCACTAACGTCGATGTAAACAAGCAGTTTCCGGCTGTTGCGTGAAAGACCTTGATTTTATTGATTTTCTAATCGACTCCAAAGGTCTCTCTCAACAATCCGCCGCCTGTTACGAGCGCCTGGTCCGAAGCGTTTGGCCACAAGACCCGAGTGGATGGACACAAAAATATCTGAGAGGTCGCCCGCCAGGTACAGCGTGCGCGGTGAAGGCTGCTGTACGCCACTGGATCGAGTTTACTGGGAGAGACCCCAAGAAATTCAACCTCAAAGGCGGTCGGATTCGCTCTCACCGACCAGCTCCCAGGGGCCTAAGCTCCGCCCAGCTCAGAGCGTATCTGCACGGAGCTGAATCCAAAAGTGAGCCAGTACGCACGATTTTGCTTTTGTTGCCCAGGACCGGACTGCGAATATCGGAACTTTGTTCAGCTCGTAAACACCAGCTCGAGCGCAGAGAGAAAAGAATCGCTCTGGTGGTAGTCGGAAAACGAGACCACGAACGAAGGGTCTACCTTTCAAAAGAGGCAGAAAAGATACTCGATAGATATTTGAAATCTGAAGACCCTAAAGGAGAATTTCTTTTCCCCGGATACGGAAACAAAGGAATTTCACCCTCAAGGGTTCGCCAAGTGAGCGCGGAGCTGGGCGGAGACCTTGGTTTTCGGGTCAATCCGCATACCCTCCGACATACTTTCGCGTCTACTCTCCATACCCAAGGCGTCCGGTTACCTGTTCTAAAGGAGGCTATGGGCCATAGCTCCGAGAGAACCACCATGCAGTATATCCACCCGTCTGATAGGGAACTAATCGAGGCCGCTGATTTGTCGGAACTCAAAGGCACCCTATGAGCAAAATTTCCCCAAGCCTTTCTCCGAACCTCGGCACCTCAAGAGTGACCCAGCGCGGCGGAGCTGGAGGCGGTGGCAATCCAGATGTGGTACCTGGCGCAAACCCAACTCGTCAAGATTTGGCTGCTGGAACAGTATCGGCACAGGTTACTTTTGTGGCTCCGACTGGCGGCTCTGGGTCTGGTTTTTCTTTTGGAGCTGTACTGTCCAAGCCATCCGGTTCGGGCGCTTCCCTTTCCGGTACCGGCCTCGGTCCATATACTGTTTCTGGAATGGCAAACGATCAGAGTTTTGCGGTCATTTTTACCGCGACTGATACAGGCGACGGCCAAATTGCCAACAATTTCGGATTGATTGGTGTCTCGTCTGCGACAATCACGCCTACTAACTTTCTTATACCGAATCCAACAACGTCCAACGACTCGATTACCGTCGTTTACGGCGACCTTCCATTCAAAATTCCTAACGTAACAGTGGTGCCATAATGCCTTTGATCAGCTGGTCTCAATCTAACATCGTAAACCCCACCTATGCCGGTGGAGATCGCCACCTTGAGTTTATGACGGCAATGGGTACCCTCTTGGGAACACTGACGCACTGGGACATTGAGACAACCGACCTAAGTGCAGTCGGCGGGGCCTACGTTATCAAGCCCAAAAATGTTTCCGCATATCCGAATCAAAGGATCATCATTCAGACAACGAGTACCGGAATCACGGGGGGAGGCACCACCAAGTATGCAGACCCTTACGACTCAGCCAGCACCAACGAAACTAAAACAGTCGGAATTGGATATTGCCGCGACGTAACAGGGGGAACCTATACCTCTTTTGATTCAGCGAATCCTTTTGGACTTGCTGACACCTCGCAATGGTGGCTTTATATGATTGCCTCTGACGCGCTTGGGACCTTGAATGACGCGATTGATCATATGTACGTTGTCGAATGTGCCGACGGGTTGGCCATGTTTTTCAATAAGACAGCAACGGCGAGCTGGTGGGGATGGTGCGCGGGTTATTTGATGGAGGACATTTCTGGAACTCCGTTCAGTATGTGCGCTACCTCTGGTCCTACCGTTATTTCGTCTACTTTTTGGGGTAGCACTAACGCCTGGATGGATGGCTCTGGAGCGAACGATACAAACGCATCGTTTCAGGCTTGGAAGGGAACGGCTCGCGATAGAGTGACAAAAATCAGCACGCGCACCGTAGCGGCCCCACAGCTCACCACCTCAAACAATACGAGGGTCCATATTCCAAGAAACTATCGGTACGTGACAGTGCCGCTTAATTTTGCTGGAAACCTTCGACAGATACGGATGGGAGAAGATCAACTCACCCGTACCCAGCTTTCAAGTGGAGGGGGAGCGTTGCAAAGCACCCTGTTTGCTCCTACCCTAAGCTCCGTTGCCGATTCTCTTGCTTTCGATGAGGGGTAGGGTCCTGGTCGGCTTCGTTCGTTAAAAACGGCACTGGATGGGTGTGGGTTTACTGTCTCCATCCTGTGAGTCTTCCCCGTTTAGGTTTGCTTCCTTTTTTGGTTCGACAGCCGGTGAGCTGCGCTATGGGCGAGCTTGTGAAACCCCTGTTTTTGTGCCTCAAGCATGACGGTCTTGGGGTCGTACCCCTCTGCGACGATGGCAGCCCAATTGATTCGTTTAGAATGAAACCTTGGATTACTTAGGTCCATTTATTCTTCTCCTTTTTGTTCGCGTTTCCACCGAAGGTACCCGCCCCAGCTCTCAGTAAATGCAAGATCGTTACAGGCGCCACACCTCCAACGACCCCGCGAATCGACATAAATATCGTCGTCCCATGGCGGTTCCTGGCAGTGTACGCAGCGGGTAGCTTCACATTCGCAGTGAGAGCATCGAAAGCCTGGCGGCGGAGGACCTTTCGGCGGAGTGGCGTCTTTGCTCGCCTGGTGAGGCTGTACGGCCTCCGCCGGTTGCGGCGAAACCCGGACAGGTAAATCCTCTTGTTCCAGCTCTGCTTCTGGATTCGACGGCCTTTGAAGATAGGTACGTCCCGATTCACTCCTGGCCACCTCGACCAGTCCCATTTGAACAGACCGGTTAAGAACCAGAGCAAAAAGGCTTTTAGAAACCCTTTGTCTACCAAGAGATCGCCGCACAACGTCGGCAAACCCGGAGGCAGTCTTGCGCCCTTTTCCGGTCTTGGTAGCCAACAGGTAGTCGGAGACCGCGTTGGCAAGAGCTATCGCAGCTTCCGAAACCTGTTTGTCGTCGAGATTGAACTTTTTTGCGTTGTTCATTTTCGGCGCGTCTTCAGACGGGCCTTTGCTCCCGCGCTTTTGACTGAGCCATCAGCCCACAGAAAGTCACCGACAGGTAGCGCGTGTACCTCGCCGTCCTGGTCGATGATGGCGAGCTGCATACCCAGGGCGTGCAAATGCTGTACGAGGTTGACTACCCGTGGAAAAAAATCAGACGAGCTTTCCCCGCGAGATATTTCCGATACGTTTCTCCCGGTAGCCTCGGCCACCGCACCCTGGGACAGCTTCAGTTTCTTTCTACCCTCACGAAGCAAAAGCCCATGGGTGAAGGCAGGGCGTCGAGAAACTGTCGCCCCATACCCGCTTTCGTATTTGTCCCCCACCTCTCCCAGTCCTTTCGTGTGGGTAAATCTGCCTATTTTCTTGATTTTTTTAGCCATGTCTAATCCTTTTGTTTGTGACACCATTGTCATACACCGATTGTGAGACTAAGCGCAACCTGAATCTTTAGAATGGGGACGAATAGGTGGGCGTGATACGCTTGCTCAAACGGAGAAAAAAATGGAAAAGCAATCGCAGATTATAGACCCGAGTACAGGCATGGCCTTCAACGCTCAATCTGACACTTTGGCCGGTAGTCCTATGACCTTGAACCAATTTCCAGCTCTACAAGAGCAGGAGATCGAGGTTCTGCGCTTGACTGCCGAGCGTAGCCTCATGGACGGTCATCACCCGCAAACCGGTGTCGCCTTCCCTCTCCAGGCGATGTGTCAGATCGTCGTTTTGATCGACGAGCTGGTGGCCAAGGTTGACGAGCTGGAATCCAAACTTGAACAGGCGCGGGACTCGCGCACCGGAGAAGAATAATGGGAATGGTCGATCCACGGAGTTTTCCTAAACGCTGGGGACGTCTGGTCTCGGAAGGCAACGCAAAAGGCGCCCTCAACCTCTATTCCAAAAACGCCGTTCTCATTCCCACCTATGGATCGTCGATTCTGCAAGGACACAAAGAGCTTGCAGGGTATTTTGGACAGTTCATGTCCCGCCCAAACCTCCGAGTGTTGATCACTGATATTGTGATGCGTAGGACAGGCCCTACCCCCGTAGTTTCGGGGTTCTACACCTTCACCTGGGGCAAAGGTGGGCCGTCTGAACGAGCTGCCGCCCGTTACACCTACGTGCTTGAGCCGGTACGGGGTAAGAACGGAGACCTTGACTGGAAGGCAATTACTCACCACAGCTCGGTGGTTCCCTGATTACATCGCCTTTTTGCCCATAAACTTGCGATAATAGGCTATTATCGAAAAAACGAAAAAAGTCAGGTTCAACCTGGGTTTTTAGCCGTTTCCAGGTTCACGATAGCGTCCGTTTTTGCACATTGGGCTGCACATTCCCCCGATTTCATTGTCCGACGAATTTAATGCTCTACCCAAAAGGCCCTTTAGCCATGCAAACCGAATCGACACTTGTAACGCTCGAGCTTGCACCAGAAATTGCGCTCAATTTAGCAGACGCTCTCGATATTACCGTGCAGTATCTTGAGCTGGAGTTGGAAGACGAACGCCAGCTCTCCGAAGATGGTAGTGAACCAACCGAATATGAACAGAAGCAAAGCGCAGAGTTGCAGGGAGACCTGGAGCAGCAAATAGGTGCATCCCGGTTCGCGCTTATGCACCTGGGGCGCGAGCTGCCTAAACATTTTCCAGAGCTAAGTAGAGCTGCACGCCGCGCAAAGGAAACAGACGAGGACTGCTAAATCGGATTTGCTCCGCACATTTGAAAGCAAAACGCGCACGCAATCGCAGAGAGTAGCCAAACCATCATCCAGCCGTTCCCCGGCGCTGGGGGTTGCATGTACGGTCCCCAGCTCACCGGAGCTGATTCGTTTGCGTCTTCTTTTTCCTTGGGCGGAACAGGAGCGCCAGGATCAGAGCTGCTGTCACCGCGCCCGTCACTATCGCCCATGTCGGTGCTTTCGCTATCCGCTTCGCCACCGAAAAAGGGACAGCTTTCAGCGGTGCCGCACCAACGTCCGTACTCGACGGGAGTTTAGCTCGGCGGAGAGCGTGGCCTACATAATCTCTGACTGTCACGATCCCAGGGTTGCTTCGTTGAACCTTTGCAGAGAACGCTTTGTCCATCGGCCATTTCATAGCGACGGGATAGAAGACGGCCATGAAAAGAGCCTGAACGGTGTTGAGTGGACCGATTCTTGTCTTTCGTTTTAGGTAAGTCTGCACGTACCGCATCTGTGCGACCTTGCTCATCTGCGCGAGCTGGTCGGTGGATGTTCCGAGACCCCTGGCCGTCGATGGAATAAACTGAATTAGGCCCGTAGCCCCACTGATTTTATTTCTCACTGAGGGCGAAAAGGTCCCGGCACTTTCAAAGTTGATCAAGTTGGCCAAGTCAAATGGGTGAGCGCCGACCGCCTTTGCCACCTTCACGATTTCCCGCGAAAGCGGCAAACCGGCGCGGGGATAGGCTGCGTTTATTTGTTCAGCAGCTCCCATCTAAGCCCCACTAAGTCCGTAATTGTCCTTGGCCCATCCGTCGCCTTTCAAAGAAAAGCTCGAAAGGCCCACCTTACGTTTCATTTCTTTTAGCTCGTCCTGGCCCAGCTCCGCACAGGCCCGACAAGTAGGCGAAGGGTCGGTGTACTTTTGAAGCACCTCGAGCTGGCTTCCGCAATCACACTGGAAAATGAAAAGTGGCATATCTCAGGACGCCTTTTTCGATTTTGACATAAACGCAGCAGCCAGGAGGACGGCGCTAACAACCTTTAGAGCTGTGGCAGTGCCTCCGGTGGGTTCTTTTTTCATCCCCAGCGCGACAGCCAAAGGCAATACCGGGAGCATCGCCCCGGCAAAATATCCAAGAGCTGCGGCTTTTCCTTCAGGAATTCCGGCCAGCCCATCCGATACCGCGTTGCCTACGGTAGCTCCGACCAGGACGCCATACCCAGGAACACCGACTTTATCCGCGATGTAGTCCTCGAGTGACAAACCGAACATCGCAGCCAAAACCAAAACGCTATTGTCGATCAATCCAAATCGAAAGGTGCGGGCAAAATCTCCTGAAGGTATCAAGCCAGCCAGATTGATGACGGGAATAGCTGGGATCTTTAAGGCTCCCATGGTCTCGTCAATCTCAAATTCCTCGTCCATGTCGTCTATATCGTCCATGCTCGCGAGAGATAGGTGCGCTGCACTGAGCTGTTCATTCATCGTGGCCTCCAAAAGTAGTATAACGAGCGCGGATTGCGCGGTCTTCTGATCGTCCACAAACATTCCGGCGCTGTTTTTTTTCTTGCTTTCAAGACTCTCCGAAAAACTTTGAAAATTGGTTCAACGAAGCCCTAATTTAGATTCGATATGGTGGTCTATTTTGGGGTGTAGCTGCGATCTTACGCGGGTATTTAGTTGCACGTGCGTGACACGCATGGCATACACTCAGGGAAACAACCCACTCATAGGAGCTAAGACCATGCCTGACTTTATGATCATCGGAATTCTTTTTGCCTTGTTGATTGCCTGGAAGATTCGCGACGACGAGCTGCGCCAGGAGCAAGCCCAGATCGTCGTCCAAGAACGGCCCAGCTTCCGTTTAGTTGCGTGTGATGCACAAACCCACAAACTCGCCCTGTACCCGATAGTGCGCGGCGCGGAGATCGCAGTATGAGTAAAGAAGACTTGGAAAAAACAGGCGAGGATGAAGCCATGAGGTCTACCCGAGAATCTCAACGCAAAGTACGGATAGCAACGGGCGCGATGTGTCGATGCCGCAAGTGCTATTGCTGCGCGGAATGGCTGAGAGAAAATCCCACCATTCGCCAAAGCTAAAGGGGGTGAGTGATGGAGAAAGAAGACTTGAAAAAAACAGGCGAGGCAATCTTAGAGTCAGCGGCACGCTTGCGCGAACATATCGCAGAACAGCTCGAGCTGGTTGCGAAGCTCGAGCGCCAGGGAGAGTTGCGCGTTCTTGGGGTAGACGCCCAGGAGATCGCAACTGTCTCGCAGTACGCCCGGCCCATGGAAAGTTGGGACGATGGAAAAAGTAAAGTAACGATGAAAAACGGGGATACTCATATTGTCCCAACACGGTTTCTTTTTGAATCTGATCCATTCGCTAAAAAGCATTAGACTAAACCTCAAGAGGTAGATCATGGCGAATTTGTACGCGGGTAGCTACGGCTACGGAGGCCCAGGCTTTTACTTTGAATCGTCGGAGGAATTCGACAAAAAGTATAAGGCCAACCTAAACAAAGGAGACTCAGCTCCGAACGAAGAATACTTTATCGAATTCATCGACGGAGACTCTTTTGAGCAAGCCATCTTTGAAGGTTTGGGGGTCTCCCAAGGTAGCGTGAAGGAATACTACGACCACCTGGACGACGTTGACGAGAACGATATGCCTGCGATTTTTGCGCTCCAAGAGGCCGGGTACGACTTTAAGGACGCCATCGAAAAGGCCGAAGATGCCATGATCTTCGAAGGCTCGCTAACCGAC
>TARA_R110002060_G_scaffold36051_1_pt1 | contig 17659 bp, 17 predicted proteins | sample TARA_R110002060 | Tara Oceans TARA_R110002060 (sample SAMEA4397091) | marine metagenome | biome: Polar Biome; feature: [MES] marine water layer (ENVO:01000295) within the mesopelagic zone...; material: water (ENVO:00002006), including particulate matter (ENVO:01000060) such as...... | reverse complement strand
AAACAAGATTTTGGGGATAGAGGACAATGTATAAAGGAAGTTGTAGAAAAAAATACTGCATACACTTTTAATATGTGTTTGGTTGACCCAGACAGAAACAAAACACATCCACAAGAACCATTGTTTAGTTTAGTATAGAACGAAATGCCAAAACCGCAAAAGTTCATTCATTCAAAAACAAGACTACGATTAAAATGATAAAATCGACCAAAAACTACATAGTTATTTTCCTCATAACTTTTGCAATAAGCTGGTTATGTACAATCTTTTATTTTGACAAAAATGAATTCGATATTGAATTCAGGGAAAAAGCAATGACTACTGCAGAAATATTTAATTTTGGTACACAGGAAGTTGTTGAGGAATATAATGACGGAAGGAGTGTTAATGCATATGACATTGATTATATAGAATATTCCTATTTTGTGAATGGAAAAAATTATAAATACGGAAGTGAACATTTTCCAAAAGAACTTTCTATTGGCGACGAAATTGAAATAGAATATGTAAAAAGCAATCCGGCAAGTAGTAGATTAAAAGGTTTAAAACAGTACAGATTTAATTTTTTCATAAGAAATTTAATGATGGTGAGTATTTTTTCATTCTTAATTATGTTAGGTGCTTTTTATGTTTTTGACATCTTCAATAATAGGGATACTGGGTGGAGACATTAAATATAATAAAAGATAAAATCAACGCTAAAAAAAACGAAATGCCAACACCATATATAAGCTATGGCTTGGTCAGCACTCACTTGGAAAATCCTTCGGATTTTCCAAAGCCAGTTTTTATCAGGAAAGGTCTGTGCCGAGACACGCCACAGCTCATATACATAACCGTTAGCTGCAACCAAAAAACGAAATGATACCATTAATAAAAAATATATTTATAACGATTTTGGCTGCGTCTTTTATTTCTTGTAACGGACAAGTAAAAAAGGAAAAGCAATCTCTCCAGGCTGAGAAAGTTTCAGAAACGGTCAAAATACCGATTCCTGAGAATGGATTTTCAAATGCCTATCTCGACAAAGACGGTACTATTTGGTTTAGCAGTAATGGCGGTGGTATATATCATTATAATGGAAAAGCATTTAAAAACTATACCGAAGAAAACGGAATAAGCAGTAACCAAGTCTATTCCATTACCTCCGACGATAAAAATAATATGTGGTTCGGAACTCAAAACGGTTTAACCAAATACGACAGAAAACAGTTTAAAAATATTCCTTTACCATACCAAGACACCACAACAGGTTGGATTAGTACTGTTTACCCCACTCTAAGCCCGAATGCTGCACATTCTTTAGCAACAGATAATAACAATAACTTATGGATTGGTACCGCTGGTTATGGTGCATATAAATACGATGGGAAAAACTTCAAATCCTATTTAATAGAAATAGGCAAAAAACAAGAAGACAGTTTATATCACAATTGGATACCATTTATTAGAAAGGACAACAAAGGAAATATGTGGTTTGCTTCAATGACTCACGGAGGAGTCAATCAATTCGATGGTAAAAAGTTTACTCAATTTTCAATTAAAGATGGATTAAGTGACAGCCAAGTTAGAACCATTTACTCTGACCAATCTGGAAAAATATGGATAGGCTTCAATGGAAATAGAAATAGTGGGTTAACCGTATATGATGGCAAGTCATTTAAAACTTATTCAGAAGCAGATGGTCTTTGTAATAAAAGAGTAAGAGCCATTTACGAAGCCAAAAATGGTAATCTTTGGCTTGGAGCACAATTTGGGAATTTATGTATTTTTAATGGCGAAAAATTTTCTGAGTTTAACTATAACGAACAAACTTTTTCTGATGTGTTTTTTATAATAGGTGATTTAAAAGACAACATTTGGTTTGGAGGGGCAAATGGAATTTGGAAATATGACGGAGAAATGGTAACTGAAATGACAACGAACGAATAATAAAATGGCAGCAGTTAACAATGTTATAAAAAATAGGCGAAATAGTAGTAAAATAAAAGCTTTTGGCTCGTATCAAACTTTGTTCTTAACCGAATGTTTAGAGCTTCGAAATCGCCTACTTTTCATATACGAACCGTTACCAATTTAAATCTTTATTAAAGTAACATTAAAGCCTCTAATTCGTCAATAGGTTCACCCAACCCCTTTAAGATGCAATTCGTAACTTCCATTAAACGCATTTTTCGTCCTTCCGAAAAACACAAGGGTATTTGGCCCATAAAAATTTATGTGCTTAAACTATTTTTCTTTCTCATGTTCGTGTTCGTTGCCAAAGACGCTTGGGCAGAATTAATTAGCCATAAAGGCGATTTGAACGTGGAAGTAGCCATTGCTTGGTGCTCCATAGCTGCCTATACCACCTTATCCGGTCTGGGAATTTTCCACACCTTAAAAATGTTACCGATACTGCTCTTTATGCTTTTATACAAAGGCCTTTTTCTATTTTTCGTGGCCTATCCGTTATGGAGTTCGGGCACCTTAGAAGGCAGCGAAGCGGAAGGTTGGGCCCAAATTTTTATCTTGATCGGTATCCCAATTCTCTTTACACCTTGGAAATATGTTTTTAATACGTTTGTTTTAGGAAAAGACTAGGTTCATTTCTTTTAAAATTAGAGGTTAGAAGAAAATTAAGAATTCTCACGAACAACAATCACCAATAACCAAAAATTTTGGTCTTCGCATTTTCCATGGAAATGAGTATATTCATAGGAGGTAAAAACCAACACCTTCCCTAATGTTTATAAAACCCCCTTGGCCCTATGAAAACAACCGATACCATTTTTGATGCCATCGTAATAGGTTCGGGCATTTCAGGAGGATGGGCCGCCAAAGAGTTATGTGAAAAAGGTTTAAAGACCTTGGTGCTGGAACGGGGAAGGGAGGTAAAACACCCTGTAGACTACCCCACCGCAACCAAGGATATCTGGGAATTTAAGTACCGTGGGGAAATGGGCCGTGACTATAAGGAGGCCAACCCCATTATGTGCAAAACAGCCGGTCTGGATGCATCCAACGCCCATTTTTTTATTGAGGACAAAGATCAGCCCTATGTACAGGAAAAACCGTTCGATTGGTTCAGGGGCTACCAAGTTGGGGGCAAATCGCTTACATGGGGCCGCGCTTGCCACAGGTGGAGCCAACATGAATTTGATGCCCCTAAGAAATTAGGGTATGGTATGGACTGGCCCATAGATTATAAAACGGTGGCGCCTTGGTATTCCCATGTAGAAAAATTCGTAGGCGTTTGCGGCAATAAAGATGGTTTGGAGGCCATGCCAGATGGCGAATTTCTGCCACCGTTCGAGTTCAGTTGCGTGGAAAAGGCAATGCAGGAACGCATACGGGAACATTATCCGGATAGGCACATGGTGCATGCAAGATGGGCCCACCTTACACAGCCCACCGAGTTGCATTTGCAACAAGGGCGCGGTAAATGCCAGGCCCGTAACCTGTGCATGCGGGGCTGCCCTTATGGCGGCTACTTTAGCTCGGTTTCTTCTACCCTGCCCTGGGCCGATAAGACAGGGAATATGACCTTACGACCATTTTCAGTAGTACATTCCATTATGTACGATGAAAATAGCGGGCAGGCTTCCGGTGTAAAAGTCATTGATGCCGAAACCAAGGAGGTGATAGAATTTAAGGCCAAGATTATTTTTTTGAATGCTTCGGCCTTGAATACGAATATGATCTTGCTCAATTCAAAATCGGAACGTTTTCCAAACGGACTAGGTAACGATAATGGGCTTTTGGGCAAGTATATCGGTTTTCATCTGTACCGGGGCAGTGCATCGGCAAAAATGCCCGGATTCTTGGATGGCTATGTATTTGGCAGAAATCCTACCGACCCCATTATTGCCAATTACCGGAATTTAGGAAAAAAGGAAATGGATTATGTTGGCGGATTTACCACCTATTGCGGGGCCTACAGAGCACGTAAATCGAGCTTACCAAAAGGAGAAGTGCAATTAGGGGCTCCTTTTAAAAAGGCATTGACCGAAGCGGGCGATTGGCACATTTATATGTACATGCAGGGCGAGACCATCCCAAAGGCCACGAACCGCGTGTACCTAAGCAAAACCGAAAAGGATCCTTGGGGTATTCCACAATTGGTGACCGATGTAAGTTATGACGATAACGATGAAAAGATGATTGCCGATTTTTTGAGTGAAAGCAAGGCGATGCTAGAAAAAATAGGGGGTACCAATGTGGAAGTGCGTGACAATAAAAACTGGAACCCTGGACGTGACATTCACGAAATGGGCGGTGTACGAATGGGCAACAATCCGGAAACCTCACTTTTGAACGAATGGAACCAACTGCATTTATGCCCCAATGTTTTTGTTACCGATGGCGCTTGTATGACCAGTACGGGATATCAAAGTCCGTCTATCCTATACATGGCCCTCACGGCACGTGCAGCAAACTTTGCGGCAGAAGAATTTAAAAACGGAAAATTTGATGAAAAATAACATCATGGAACAGAAAGTTGGGGTAGGTATAATTGGTTCGCAATTTATTTCGTCCATTCACGTGGAATCTTTAAAACAGGTGCCAGAAGCGGTGATCGTTGCCGTAATGTCTCCCACACCTGGCAACGCAAAACAATTTGCCGAAACCCATAATATCCCAAAGTATTTTACCCAATTGGAAGATATGCTTGCTTTGGAGGAGGTGCACATGGTGGTGGTTGGCGCGCCCAATTACCTTCACTGCGATATTACCCTGAAAGCGGCGAAGGCCGGTAAACATATTGTGGTAGAAAAACCCTTATGCCTTAATATGGCCGAAGCGGACCAAATGATCGCTGCTTGCAAGGAGGCCGAAGTTAAATTGATGTATGCCGAAGAGCTATGTTTTACACCAAAGTATGTACGCCTTAAAGGTCTTTTGGATTCCGGTTCTTTGGGCGACCCCATCATTTTTAAGCAATCCGAAAAGCATGATGGCCCACATTCGGATCATTTTTGGGATGTAGAACGTTCGGGAGGAGGGGTTACCATGGACATGGGTTGCCATGCCATTCAATTTTTTAGATGGTTGAATGCGAATAACCCGGTGGTTTCTGTCTATGCACATATGTCCACCACGGTGCATCGTCATAGAACAAAAGGAGACGACAATGCCATTTTGATATTGGAGTTTGAAAATGGGGTAACGGCAATTGCCGAGGAAAGTTGGACCAAATTGGGAGGTATGGACGATAGGGCGGAGATTCACGGCTCGGAAGGTGTGGCCTATGCCGATGTGCTTCAGGGAAATTCCATACAAACCTATAGTAATAAAGGTATTGGCTATGCCGTGGAAAAAGCGGGCAATACCATTGGTTGGAGTTTTGTAATGTACGAGGAGCTTTGGAACTATGGATTTCCACAAGAAATGGCCCATTTTGTAGATTGCGTGCGGTATGACAAACAACCTTTGGTTACCGGGGAAGATGGCAAAATGGTGTTACAGATCATACAGGCCGCATATGAATCCGCAGGAACGGGAAAAAAGATAAAATTGCCTTTTAATACTACGATCGATAGACCTTATAAATTATGGAAACCTCAAAATTAAACCTCAACAGGAGACAGGCGGTAAAGATGACGGCGACCCTATTAGGGGTCGGTATTATCGGCGCCGATTTTTTTCTTTCGGGCTGTGCGCGTAAAGCAACGAAAATTGAGGGTATTACCGAATCAGTTATTAATTTGTTGGATGAGGTTGGTGAAACCATTTTGCCCGAAACTCCCGATTCCCTAGGTGCAAAAGCGGCACAAATTGGGCTGTTCATAAAGGCCATTGTAGAGGATTGTTATTCACCAGCGGAACAGCATATTTTCATCACCGGAATTAATACACTCGAAGAACGAGCTATGGACCAATACAACACGATTTTTGTGGATTTACCCGCAGAAACAAAATTGGAATTATTGTCGGTTATTGATGTGGAAGCATCCAAAAATGAAGCGGAAACACCAATACATTATTTTTCCATGATGAAACAATTGACGCTTTGGGGCTATTTTAGTTCGGAAATTGGCGCTACCCAGGCATTGCGATACAATAAGGTTCCCCAAGAATTCAAGGGCTGTATACCCTATAAAGAAGGCGACAAAGCATGGGTGTAAAACGATATTACTGCGAGGATTATGAAGCTATGTCGCAAAAAGCGGCCGACCTATTTTTAAGGATACTGGAGCGCAATAGAAAACAAATGGTATGCACCGCTACGGGTGCTTCGCCAACGGGAATGTATCGTTCTTTGGCCGAGGAACGGGAAGCAGAACTGGAATTATTTTCGAAGACACATATTGTCCCTTTGGATGAGTGGCTGGGACTTCCCGAAAACAGTGAGTCATCTTGCCATTTTTATTTACAGAAGCATGTGGTTTCCCCATGGGGAATAGCTCCTAACTGTTATCACGCAATAGACGTTTCAATTCCTTCAAATGAGGTGTGTAAAAAAATTGACGCCATGCTGCAGAACCATGGGCCATTGGATATATGTGTCTTGGGAATAGGGAAAAATGGACATCTTGGCTTAAATGAACCAGCGGATAAATTACAAGCTCATTGCCATATTGCACAACTTAGTGAAATGTCCAAAAACCACAACATGCTACAAAATATGGAAGCGAACCCAAACCAAGGAATTACTTTGGGTATGGCAGATATTTTGTGTTCTAAGGCCATTATCCTTTTATTAACGGGAAAGGGCAAAAAAGAAACGATAGACCAGTTTTTAACGGGACAAATTACTACCGAACTTCCCGCCTCTTTTCTATGGCTCCATCCAAACGTACATTGCTTTATAGATAAGGATAGTATAATCTAATGGGCTTTATATAAATAATATATACAACTAAATCCAATAGCAAAAAGGGAACAGCCAGATACGAATAACCGTCATGTTGAGCGCAGTTGGATTACAAAATCTATCAACCATCAACCATCTATCAAACAACAATTCTACCCCTTCCGAAACTCTCCCGGTGCTACGCCTACCCTCTTTTTAAAAAGGCGACTAAAATATCCAGGGTCGTTGAAATTGAGAAAATAGGCCACTTCGGCAATCGAATATGAGGTATTCAACAAGTATTTTTTGGCTTCATTGATCGTGAAATCCTGTACCACTTTTAAGGCAGAAGTACGGGTTACCGAATGGCATACGCGGTTAAGGTGGGTTTGGGTAATTCCCATGGCATCTGCAAATTTCTTTATGGAAGGCAGGTTTTGGGCGTGCTGCCGTATCAGCTCTTGAAACTGCTGAAAATAGGCAAGGTTGCGATTATTGGATAGTAACGCATCTGAGGTATTTCTAAATTTCTCTCGGTACAGTTCTAGGTACAGCAACTCAAAATACGTTTTTAGCGCCAATAGTTTTTCGGGGGCCTCTTCAAAGATTTCTTTTTGGATCTTGGTTTTCCAATACGTAAATTCTGCAAACATGTCCGTATTGTCCGCAAAAGGAAAGCAATACAACAGGTTGCTTTGCTGTTTAATGGGTGCTTTATCTTTTAACAGGGTATCGTAAAATGAAACGGAAAGGGTAATGACATCGCCCGTAATATGGGGCTCAAAATGAAAACCGTGCAATACATTGGCCGGGACGGTGATGACACAGGGCGAAATAAGTTCTAAGCGTTTACCTTCCGAAAATAAAATTCCACTCCCGGCCTCAATGATGAACAATTGTACCAAGTCCGTATGAATATGTTCTTCAATTTCCCATTCATAGATTTTACTGCGGTCCGCTAAGGGTTCTATATGTATAAAATCGGTTACTAGGGGCAATTGTTGTTCCCCATAGAGACCTTGATAGCGTAGTAAATCGTTCATAAATGTGTATTTAAAACAGGTATTTACTTACATCTAATTTTATTTAAACAACTGAAAAATAATAATTTATGATATAAATTCATGATATATTTGAAGTTAAATATAGTTATTATGTTTATTTTGTCCTATTAATTATTTAAAACGTCCAATCTAGCGTTTCCGTATTTCCCTATTTTCGGTGGCCCGTACTAATACAGTGTTAAACATGAGTGCTTCGACCAACAGTAAATTTGATATGGAGGTGCAACCGCCCTATCTGCATGAACCTTATAAATCAACCATCTTAAGGGCACCTTCACAGCCTTTAATTGTACCTAAAAAGAAAGAAATCACCTTATCGGGTCCACTTTTTAAAGAGTTTAAATTGGGTGCATTGGATCATGACCTTACCAAAAATTCGGTAAAGGATGGTGAACCTATAGGAGAGCGTATTGTGGTACATGGTACGGTAACCAATGAAAAAGGGCAGCCGTTACCCTATACATTAATTGAATTATGGCAGGCGAATTCCGCAGGAAGGTATGTGCATAAAGTAGATCAGCACAATGCGCCCTTAGACCCTAACTTTTTGGGCACGGGCCGTTGCATGACCGATGCTCAGGGGAAGTACAAGTTTTATTCGATAAAACCAGGAGCTTACCCATGGGGAAACCACCCAAATGCTTGGCGGCCAAACCATATTCATTTTTCATTGTTCGGCGGCGATATTGCTAGTAGGCTGATTACCCAAATGTATTTTCCGGGCGACCCATTGTTTGCCTATGACCCAATATTTAAGGCCGTACCACCAAAAGGTAGGGATTTATTAATATCGGAATTCGACCGCTCCATAACCGAACCCAATTTTGCACTTGGATATCGATTTGATATCGTATTACGCGGAAAAAATACAACCCCCTTCGAAAATCTGTAAACGACCATGAAGACATCAGAATTAAAAAAACAGACCCCTTCACAGACCATAGGACCCTATTTTGCCTACGGACTTACACCGCAACAATACGGCTATAATTTTGAAAGCTGGGTAGATAATGACATGACCAAAGGGGTACATGGCGCGGAAACCATTACGATAACGGGAACCGTCTATGACGGCAAGCATATACCTATCGATGATGCCATGATAGAACTTTGGCAAGAGGATGGCGATCATAAATTGTTCGGGCGATATGGAACGGGTACGGAAGAAGGAAATCTATTTAAATTTAAGACGATTAAGCCTAAGTCGGTTAACGGGCAGGCACCTTTTATACATGTAATATTGTTTATGCGTGGGCAATTATTACATTCCTATACCCGCATCTATTTTGCAGATGAGCAAACCTTGAATATTACCGATGAAGTTTTAAACGGTGTTGCAGACGAAAGAAAACAAACCCTAATCGCAAAGCAGAATGGGAACGGTTATACATTTGATATTCACATGCAGGGACCGAAGGAAACCGTTTTCTTTTCCCTATAATAACATTAGAACCTATGTCGCTCTATTCCAAAACCTTTTATGCCAGTGAACTGTACGAACTGTTTTCGGATAGAACGGCTATTGCCAAATTGTTGCAAGTAGAAGCCGCATTGGCCTTGGCACAGGCCAAAATTGGTATTGTACCCAGCGCGGCGGCAAGGATTATCTCAGATTGCTGTGTGGTTGAGGCTATAGACAGCAACGCCTTAAAGAACGATGTGGTGCTGGGCGGTAATGTGGCCATCCCCTTGGTAAAGCAATTGACCAAGGTCATCAAGAACCGCGATTTTGAAGCGTCTAAATATGTGCATCTAGGGGCAACGAGCCAAGATATCATCGATACGGCCACCATACTCACCATGAAGGAATATGTGGGTTGGTTGGAAGAAAAACTAACAGCCTTACAAGACGCCTTGGTAACACTGACCAAAGAACATGTACATACCCTAATGATGGGCAGAACATTGTTGCAACAGGCAAAACCGATGACGTTCGGTCTAAAATCGGCCGGATGGTTAGAGGGTATTTCTAGAAATAAAACGAGATTGGGCGAATTAAAAAAGCGTTTATTCTGTATTCAGTTGGGTGGTGCGGTAGGTAGCGGCAATGCCAATATTACCAGCGAGGTTCAAGTAGAATTTGCCAAAATTCTTGATTTGAACCCGTCATTTCCATGGCAATCGCAGCGCGATTCGTTGGCGGAATTCGCTTCTTTTTTAGGGGTGTTGTCCGGTTCTTTGGGTAAAATAGCAAAAGATATCTCCCTGTTGATGCAGACAGAAGTGGCTGAAGTTTTTGAAGGTGCCGCCGAAGGTAAAGGAGGGTCCAGTACCATGCCCCATAAACGAAACCCAGTAGGCTGTGCCCTCATATTGAGCAATACCACACGAACGCCAGGTTTGGTGGCTACCATATTGGCTTCCATGCCACAGGAACAGGAACGTTCTGCCGGACTCTGGCATGCCGAATGGGAAACGCTCTCAACACTGATGAACCTTACCGGTGGATCTATGGAAAAGGCGGTCGATCTGATTACAAATTTAGAGGTGGATAAAGAACGGATGCTTCAAAACATTGAAATTACCAATGGATTGATCTATGCCGAAAAAGTATCGCTGTACTTATCAAAATCCCTCGGAAAAATGCAGGCGCATGAATCCGTTAAAAAAGCATGTACCATCGCTACGCAACAACAAAAACACTTAAAAGAGGTGGTATTGGAAATGCATCCGCAACTAAAAAACAATAATGAACTGTTCGAGCCCAAAAATGCCATCGGTAATAGTGTGGCATGGGTAGAACACGTTTTAAAATCTTATTCGTAATACATGAAGACCAATTATAAAATTCAGGGTACACCCAACAGTCCCGTTTTGGTATTTTCCAATTCATTAGGGGCAACTATGGCTATGTGGGACGAATTGGTGCCTTACCTCTTGCCTTATTTTAGAGTATTGCAGTACGATACCCGAGGGCATGGTTTAAGTGAAACCACCGAAGGTGAATATAACGTGGCAATGCTTGGGCAAGATGTTATTGACCTTTTGGACGATTTACACCTGGAAAAGGTCTACTTCTGCGGGTTGTCCTTGGGTGGACTGATCGGGCAGTGGTTGGGCATAAACCATCCGGAACGATTGCACAAGTTGGTGATCAGCAATACCGATTCCAAAATAGGCACTGCAGATGGATGGAACGGTCGTATACATACAATTTCCGAAGAAGGAATGTCCGCCATTGTAGCAAGCACGATGGTAAAATGGTTTACCGATGAATTTAGAACCGACAATCCATCCCGCTTAGCGGAAATGACTACCATGTTTTTAAACAATAATCCGGAAGGCTATACTTCTTGTTGTGCCGTAGTTCGCGATGCCGATTTTAGGGCCGATCTAAAAAGCATTTCCGTAGAAACATTGATCATTACAGGAGATGAGGATGAAGTGACCACTAGAGCACAGGCAGAAATTATGCAGCAAGAAATACCGAATGCCATAATAAAGGTTTTTCACGCCAGACATTTACCCAGTACGGAACGTCCAAAAGACTATGTGGAAAGCCTCATTGATTTTCTAATTGGCACGAGCACTTTTGACCGCGGTATGCACGTAAGAAGAACTGTTCTAGGCGATACCCATGTAGACCGTGCCAATGGCACTAAAAATGTATTCAACGAAGATTTTCAAGAATTTATATCCAATTACGCATGGGGCGAAATTTGGACACGCCCAGGATTAACAAAACACAGTAGAAGCATGATTACACTGGCCATGCTGATTGCCCTAAACCGAAAATCGGAGTTTAAAATGCATGTGAAAGCTGCATTCAATAATGGATTAAGTGTTTTCGAACTTAAGGAATTGATTATGCAATCGGGAATATACTGCGGACTGCCCGCAGCAAACGAGGCATTGCATACCGCACAAGAAGTTATTCATGAACTAGGAATCGAATTGTAACGACATGATTAAGATTAAAACACAAGTAGGAATTATTGGCGCAGGACCGGCCGGATTAACTTTAGCGCATTGGTTAAAAAAGAACGGTATCAGTTCCGTAATTATAGAGTTAAGAAGTAGGGAATATGTAGAGGGACGTGTACGAGCAGGACTTTTGGAACAGAACACCGTTGATATCATCAATGATATGGGATTAGGTGAGCGCATGCAAAAAGAAGGCATTACCCACGACGGGGTATATCTAAGTTTTGACCAAGAACGTATACATGTGCCGTTTGCCGAACTGACGGGTGGAAGGCAAATAACCATTTACGGACAACAAGAAGTAGTGAAAGACCTCACGGATGCTTGGTTAGAGGACGGACAACAACTTTATTTTGAAGCAGGGGCTACCAAAATAACGAATTTTGATACGGACAATCCTCAAATACATTTTACGCAAAATGGTGAAGAAGGTATTATTTCTTGTGATTTTGTGGCTGCCTGTGACGGATTTCACGGAATTGGTCGTAAAACTATGCCGAAGGAAAGTTACCAGTCCTATGATATCACCTACCCATTCAGTTGGTTGGGTATTCTGGCAAATGTGGCACCCTCTACGGATGAGTTGATCTATGCCTATCATGAAAACGGCTTTGCGTTACACAGTCTTCGCTCAGAGACTGTAAGCAGATTATACCTGCAAGTGGATAATGATGAAAACATGGAAAATTGGCCAGATGAGCGTATTTGGGAGGAACTGTCCGTGAGATTGGGAACCGAGGGATGGAACTTAAAATCCGGTCCTATATTCGATAAGAGCATTACCCCAATGCGAAGCCACATGATCGATAATCTACAATATGGACGTTTATTTTTAGCCGGCGATGCAGGGCATATCGTTCCCCCAACTGGTGGTAAGGGTTTAAATCTGGCCGTAGCGGACATTAAACATTTGGTAGACGGTATCGTGGATTTTTACAAGCACAATAGTTTTGGGCAATTGGATAATTATACCAAAATGGCCTTGAGGAGAATTTGGCGGGCACAGGATTTTTCCAACTATATGACCCAGCTGTTCCACAAACAAGAAGCCCACGGCTCCTATTCCTATAAATTGCAGAAAGCAAAATTCAACTACATCAAAATGTCCAAAGCATATAAAACCACAATCGCTGAAAATTATGTGGGATTGCCCTTTGAGACGTATGACTTTTAATAATTAAAAATGAAGAAGGTTCCAGTAATAAGTGCGGCAGAAGCGGCAAGATTGGTAAAAGATGGTGATGTCATCTTAGGTGGTGGATTTGGAATGACAGGCAACCCCGTGAACATTATACACGAATTGGCCAAAACCGATACCAAAGAGTTAACCTTTGTGGCAAACAATGTAGGCGAGCCCAATATGGGTGGGGGTCGTTTATTGAACAACGGCCAGTTAAAAAAAATGATCGGGTCTTTTTTCACCTCGAACAGGGAAGCGGTTTTGGCGGCACAAGAAGGTCGTGTGGAATATGAACTGTTACCGCAAGGGACTTTGGCCGAGGCCATACGGGCCGGTGGCGCTGGTATTGGCGGATTTTTTACCCCCACATCGGCAGGAACCCAAATTGCGGATGGTAGGGAAACCAAAATCATCAACGGCAGGGAACAGGTTTTTATAGAGGGAATTCGTGGTCATGTAGCATTTATAAGGGCTTGGAAAGCGGATACGGCCGGAAACCTTCAATATAGAATGACCGAGCAAAATTTTAATAGGGCCATGGCAACGGCGGCAGACATTGTGGTTGCAGAAGTACAGGAAATTGTGCCTGTCGGCGAAATAGATCCAAACCAAATTCATACCCCTGGTTGCTTTGTAGATTATTTGGTAGAACGTAAATTAACGGAAGAGGATTTGGGCTCATCGGCATCTGTAGGATCTAGTAAGGTCATTGACGAAAAACGTATGAATATGGCCAAACGAGCCTTTGCCGAATTGGAACAAGGTGATGTGGTAAATTTGGGTATCGGGATACCAACTTTGGTAGCTGATCTTATACAACCGGAAGACGGAATTATTTTACATACCGAAAACGGAATGCTTGGTGTTGGCCCAGAACCAAAAGATGGTGGTGGGGCAATGTTTTATCCTGTAAATGCAGGTAAAGTTCCGGTTACTGCATTACCCGGTAGTAGTTATTTTGATAGCACCGATAGTTTTGCCATGATTCGTGGCGGTCATATTGATGTAGCCATTATGGGTGGATTAGAAGTGGATGAACAGGGAAATTTGGCGAATTGGGCCGTACCCGGAAAACCACTTTTAGGCGTTGGTGGGGCAATGGATTTAGCATCCGGGGCAAAAAAATTAATAATTACCTTGCAGCATACCGATCGTGAGGGAGCCTCAAAAGTGGTTAAAAAATGTACTTTGCCCATTACCGATTTTAAGTGTGTGGATATGCTGATTACCGAATTGGCTGTCTTTAAATTCATTAAAGGTCAATTAACATTAATTGAAATATTACCTGGTAGTTCTATAGCGGAAGTACGGGAAAAAACCGAAGCAAAATTTGTGGAACAATTAGCATAGCACTATGAAAGAAGCATATATCGTTGACGCCATACGTACACCCATAGGAAGTTTTAGAGGGGCTTTGTCGCCCGTTAGGGCAGATGATTTGGCCGCTATTCCTATAAAGGCATTGTTGGACATATACCCCAACTTGCCAAAAGAGGCCATTGATGATGTAATTCTAGGATGCCATAACCAAGCCGGGGAAGACAATAGAAATGTTGCCCGTATGGCATTATTGCTAGCGGGCCTACCCTATTCCGTACCTGGTGAAACCATAAATAGATTATGCTCTTCGGGCATGTCGGCCATAATTCACGCCAATAGGGCAATTAAAGCCGGTGATGGCGATGTTTTTATTTCCGGAGGGATGGAACACATGACTCGTGGACCATTAGTGGTTTCAAAACCTTCTGCAGCATTTGGCAATGATTCTAAAATGGAAGATTCCAGTTTCGGATGGCGTTTTGTGAACAAAAAATTACATGATTTATATGGTACGGATGCCATGGGGATTACCGCAGAGAATTTGGCGGAAATGTTCAGCATCAGTAGGGAAGACCAAGATTTGTTTGCCTATAATTCTCAAATGAAAGCTGTTAAAGCGCAACAAAACGGAATACTAGCGGAAGAAATTTGTCCAGTAGAAATTCCACAGCGAAAAGGTGAATCGATTATCGTTGATCAAGATGAATTTATAAGACCCGATACCACTCTTGAGAAATTAGCCAGCTTACGTACGGTTTTCAAAAAAGAGGGTACAGTTACGGCAGGCAATGCTTCGGGATTAAACGATGGAGCGGCGGCCATGTTGATTGTTTCAGAAGAAGCATTAAATCACTATGGCTTAACACCAAAGGCACGCATCATAACTTCGGCCGTGGTTGGCGTTGAGCCTAAAATTATGGGCATAGGTCCGGTGTATGCCACCAGAAAAGCACTGGCCAAAGCAGGATTGACCATAGGCGATATGGATGTTTTAGAATTTAACGAAGCTTTTTCCGCACAGGCTTTAGCCTGTACACGTGAACTAGGGTTGGCAGACAATGACCCAAGAATAAACCCTAATGGCGGTGCAATTGCTTTAGGCCATCCATTGGGAATGTCAGGAACTAGAATCGTACAAGCCGCTACAAATCAATTACTACGCAGCAATGGCACCTATGGCCTGGCGACCATGTGCGTTGGAGTGGGAATGGGCTATGCAATGATTATTGAAAGGATGTAAAAAAATAAAGCGCGTAAATTATTTAGTAATTGGCTTACTGTATACGCGCATCTTGTTCTATTTCTTAATCAGTTTTTTGCTAAGTTCTTCCAACGAAACTCCTTTTGTTTCCGGCATCATAAAATGCACCCATAATAGTTGCAATACCATCATAAATGCAAAGAATAGGAAAACTGTTCCTGCACCAATCGTGGAAAATAAGAAAGGTACAGCTGCCGGTATCGCTGCAGCTAAGATCCAATGTACGGAACAACCGAATGCTTGTCCGCTACCGCGAAGGTGGTTGGGAAATATTTCTGAAATAAATACCCAAATCACACTTCCTTGACCTATGGCATGAGCTGCTATAAATAAGAATAAAAAGATGGGAACAGCCATACCTTCCCACTGAAAAAAGAAAGCACATGCAACAAGCGACAGGGAAACAATATAACCTACGGAGCCTATATACATTAATTGTTTACGCCCTAATCGGTCAATTAAATTGATTCCTAAAAGAGTAAATAACATATTTGTTACTCCAATACCCACACTACTTAAAAGTGCCGTGCTCTCGCCTAGGCCCGCTTCTTCAAAAATACGGGGAGCATAATATAAAAATGCATTGATTCCAGATACTTGGTTAAAAAAGGCAATTAAAAAGGCAAGGATCAATGGAAAGCGATACTTTTTCATGAAAATAGATTCTCCGCTTACTGTATTTTTATCGTCTTGCTGTATTGATTCAATCTCTTTATCAATATCTCCATCTGGGTCAATAAGCTTAAGAACCTTACGTGCCTCATCAATTCTACCTTTAATAATCAACCATCTCGGACTTTTAGGTACTGTAAGTACAAAAAGTGTATATATAATTGCAGGAATACCTTCAACACCGACCATCCATCTCCATGAATTTTCACCTAAACCACTAAGCATATAATTGGAAAGGAAGGCTATAAGTATACCGAAAACTAAGCTAAACTGATAGAAACCGACCAATTTACCTCTTTTTTCCGCTGGTGAAATTTCAGAGATATACGCAGGAGCGGCAATGGTTGAGACACCAACACCAATACCACCTATAAACCTAAAAATTGCAAAAGTAATCGGATCATTCGATAAAGCGGAGCCTATAGCAGATACGCTAAAAAGTATACCAATCCAAATTAAAGTATTTTTTCTACCATATTTGTTGGTAGGATAACCGGCAAACAAGGCACCAAGTACGGTTCCCCATAATGCACTAGAAATAACAACCCAACCATGAAAAGAATCTGAACTGTGCCATAATGCTTGTAATTGTTTATCTGCACCGGAAATTACGACAGTATCAAAACCAAATAAGAAACCCGCTAATGCTACAGTAATAGACCAAATTAATATTCTGTTCATTTCTAAAATTTATGTTAATGTTAAATATAATAAATCGAATCGATTAAATCTTATTCTTTATCAACAACAATAAAATACTTTAAATGGTAACTTGTATTGATATTTAGAAATAAAAAAATGAAAGATTTAAAAAATAAGGTGGTTTATATTACTGGAGGTACTAAAGGAATAGGTTTCGGTGTAGCAAAAACATTGCTTAACAAAGGTATGAGAGTCGCTATAAGTGGAAGAACAAAGGGGAGTGTTGATAAAGCTTTAAAGGAATTCAACAATGATTCGGTTTTAGGAATTGTTTCTGATGTTTCTAAAATGGAGGATGAAAAGAAGGCAGTTTCTAAAATTGTAGATACTTGGGGCCAGTTAGATGCTGTTCTAGCGAATGCAGGAGTGGGTAATTTTGCACCTGTAGATGAAATGAGCGAGAAGGATTGGCATCAAATGATAGATACCAATTTAAATGGAGCTTTCCACACTCTAAAAGCTTCTGTAGAGCAATTAAAGAAATCAAAAGGATATTATATAACGCTAGCGAGTTTAGCGGGCACTAATTTCTTCGCAAACGGAGCGGGTTATAATGCATCTAAATTTGGTGTTGTAGGTTTTACCCAAGCCGCTATGTTGGACTTAAGAAAATATGATATTAAGGTATCTACGATTATGCCTGGTTCTGTAGCTTCTCATTTTAATAATCATGAGCCAGATGAAAGTGATGCATGGAAAATTCAACCAGAGGATATTGGGGAGTTGGTGTTAGATTTATTAAAAATGAATCCAAGAACACT
>TARA_R110002060_G_scaffold221_1_pt1 | contig 17817 bp, 30 predicted proteins | sample TARA_R110002060 | Tara Oceans TARA_R110002060 (sample SAMEA4397091) | marine metagenome | biome: Polar Biome; feature: [MES] marine water layer (ENVO:01000295) within the mesopelagic zone...; material: water (ENVO:00002006), including particulate matter (ENVO:01000060) such as...... | reverse complement strand
GGAAGAGTTACTGAATACTGTCTGAAAGTCCACTGTCGAACTTGTTAGGATATCAAACTCAATAACAAAATCCCCAGTAAGTGTAACCTCTGGAATAGTCGCGTAATCAGTCGTGCCTTCGTTTCGGCGGAAGTAGCGCTTAGTAGGCCATAAAATAGGAGGCCCGCTTTTTAAGGGCGGGTATCTCCTGAATTTCATCTGCTCAATAGTGGGTAATTTAGCCATAATTAAAAGCTCGTGATTTTAACGATTGCAGTAGTAGCGCCAACAACGCTGTCTAGTGTCACTTTAAACGCTCGAAGAGGGCCGCCAACGGTGGGGCGAACTCTTGAAGAATCATTCACATCAGCAGCATTAAAAAAGCCGTCTTGAACTTCGTCATAATATGGGTCGCGGAATTGTGACGCTTGAAAACGAACAGTACCAGCAGTTGGCTGCACGTCATCACCTGAGCCATCTTTAAATCGAATAGCAATGTGATGCTCTTTAACTTCCCCAGACATATTCAACAGTTCGGCAGTATCAACGCCACCAGTAATTGTGATGAACTTATTGTCACCTTCGAATACAAATCTTTCTATAGACATTTTAAAACCTCGTTAATTTCCTACATTATAGCCATAAAAAAAGGCGCTATAAAGCACCTTTTAATAAGTTGGCACGATTAATGCTATGCCTTTTTCGAAGGGGTTGAGCCTTCTAGTTTCTTTTCGCTTAACTCAGGCTCTTTCTTTTCAGAATCATCTGATTCTTCAGATTTAGGTTCTGGCTTTGTTTTAGGTTCTGGCTTATTAGCAACCTTCAGAATCTCAACAAGATTTACATACTTTGCCGGAATTTGATCGCCGTTATCACCAACTCCGTCAACCTTAATTACATCGCCAGCTTTCTTGCCTTCGATTTTTTTACTTTTAACTAATAATGAAAGTTTCATTTTCTTCTCCAGATTATAATTGGGGCGCTATGTAAGCCGCCCCGCTTGGTTAGATAGAGCTAACTGCAATACCACACTCATCGTTAGCAGTGAACTTAATTTCTAAGCTCGCAGCTGCCAATGTGCGGAAATTGTAGTCGTCTTCAGGGTTAGCACGGAACTGAGAACGAGTAGTGATCGGCATACCAGACAATACCTGAACGGTACGCTTGTCCTTGATCACAGCGATTAACTGAGAGGCCAATACCTTAGACGCGCCTTCTACTTCACGAACGCCAGCCATGCCCAAAACTACATCAGCAATGGTTTTGCCGTCTGAGTTGGTAGGTGATGCTAAGGTGTTAGACGCGTAGAACCAATCATCATCATTCACAAAGATAGTTGCAGGAGCCTTGAAGTTGTCACCGCGCAATAGCTGAACAGTCGCTTTAACTTCTGCCTGCCATTGTGAAGCAGTAGCGCCAGAAAGAGCTTGACCAGTCGTACGAGTGTTGCGCTTAGGGTGGGTACGCAAACCGTACAATGGAGAACCATTCACTACAATGCGAGTATCACCATCTAGTGCCAAGTCTTCTAAAGCGTTAGCCACTTTATCAACCGCGTTCATAGATGCAGCAGAGTCAAGCTGTACGCCTTCAGTCTGAGCAGCCATCACTTCACGCCAGCCAAAACCGAACGAGCTGTCGATGATTGGAACCGGTGTGCCGTGGTAATCCATTACAGGTTGGTCAAGTTTCGCAGATGATTTACCATCAAGCGAAATGTTTACCGAGCCAGAATCTGAAACAGTCTGGAAGTGGTGCATGATCTTGCCAATCGGCAGCGGCATGGTATTTTGTGCAAGAGTGCTAAATACTGTTAGCACTTCACGGCCAACTTCTAGCGCGTCTTTATCCCAAACACCCCAGGCATCACGAGGAATCGGAGTAGCATTGCCCTCCATGACTTCGCCGCCATGATTAGCCAGCATAATTTCATGCTGCTTTGCGTGAGCGTTGCGCAGTTTTACTACGTGCTCTTTTTGGGCCTTAGAACCCATTTTATTTACTGTAAAAGTCATTTCTAATTCCTTTAAACGGTGTAAGGTGCAGCGATAACCACATCAGCCAAATCACCAGCTGATAATGTAGCGCCTGCTTGATCGAAGTAAGCAACAACTAAATCACCACTTGCAGCAGCAGCTAAACGACCAGCAGCGCCAGCGGTTAGTTTTTGTCCGAACGTGTAAGTTCCAGCGGCTAATTCAACCTGATATTCCTGTTCTGGCTGAATGCGATAGCCTTGAGCAGTATCACCTGAAGCAATAGCGGTATCAATATCACCACCAAGAAAGCCAAGGTTATCCAGAATGAACAAACGAGCGCCAGTTGCAGGGGTAGCAGCAACATTCGTCGCAGCCGTAAAAGTAGTGCCGTCATAAGTCACCAACGTTGCAGGCTGGTATGCTCCAGCTGTTACGCCTGTTACTGTTTTTGGTTGGTCATCAATCTGACCGCGATATACTTTAGACATTATTTATCACCTTCTAGGTCGTCAACTGAGAAATAAGCATCAGAAGCAGGTTCGCCGCCTGAGTTAACCTGGGCAATTGTTTTGCCTTTAGCTAATAGGGATTTAAGACCTTCAACTTCCATGCCTTGCAACATGTTAGCTTCCATGCCTAACTTTTCGGTAACGTCAGCGACTAGCTTAGACTTTTCAGCTTCAGCGTTAGCAGTCACGCCTTTTTTTAGCTCGGCAATTTCTGCTTTGGCGTCGGCAAGTTCTTTTTCAAGAGGGCTTAACTTGTCTTTCATCTTGCCCTCCATTTCATCCGCATTGGCAGCAATCAGCGCCTTTACTTCTTCTTCATTCATTTCTAAAACCTCATGAGATTTAAAATTTGGCACGTTTTGTGCTTGTGGGTTATTGTAACCTACTGGGATGCTGTTTGCCAATAAGTCAAGAATCTTTTTACCCCAAGTTGGGATTTCCTCTTTTTCTGGCTCGTTGTGATTAACCACAAACTGAGTTTTCTCAGCATTAGTCCACATGCCAACGCCTTGGTCGGGGGTCGCTGCGCCGCAGTTTTGGAGAAGAATTGCGCAATGATCAAACGTCATATTGCGTGCAATCCATGTGTAATCCTTTCCCTTGCTATTCCCTACGGCCTGCTCTTTTTGCAGCATCAAGCCAGTTGAAATATGAATAGGATCTTTACTTTGTAAGCGGTCGATAAATTCTTGGCCGCGTGGATGCGCTAATGCTTGAGCCTTATTAACAACAACATCGGATTCAACAACACCGTTTTTATAAGAAACATTCTTATTTATAGCGCCGACATAGAACTTCTGTAAGCCGTCGCCGTTGGATGCGCTGATAAAATTACCGTCAGCATCAACAGGATGATCAAGTGGTGCTGGAGTTCCTTCTAGGCTGGCGTAAGACTTGGCGATTTCGTCAGCAGGATATAGGCCGCCATTCATAACAACGTCATCAACTACGGGCGTAGTGCTGCGGATAGTGATAGTTTCACCATCGTCTTGTATGCGGTCAGAATTGACCTGTGTGACGAAAGATAAGTTTTGTGTTTTCATTCTATTGCTCTAATGTGGCATGATAATTGCTATTATAGAGCTAGTGTGATTGATAGGCAAATTGTAGGCATAAAAAAACCGCTAAGCAGTTGTTAAACTGATAGCGGCCGTGTTAAGAACTACTCCGTACAAAATGAAGAGGGCGTAGCCGTGTTGGATTAGATTGTACTATTCATTAGGCTCAAACTCCACATGAATATGTGTCTTGTGTTGGATTACTTCAAACTTGCCAGAATCTAAATACGAGCTAGTATGATTTAAGTGGAACTCAAGCTTATCAGCAGCCTCATCCCCCCCGTCATCAAAATAACGAGTACGAAAGTCTAGCGCCAATCCCATGGGATGCAGCGAGCCAGCAGAGTGTATTAATTGAAAAGCCTTTGGGTGTCCTTCGCCATTTGGTAAGAACTCAGGGTAAACCGATTCGGCACCAGCGGTAATAACGCACTCTTGCCCCAAGTCTTTCCATACCCAATCAGCCCAGCGCATCGCATGACGCATAATTGGCTGTAGGCCGTCTAGTTTTACTGTTTCGTCTTTAACTATCATACAAACAACACCTCAAATTTCTTACCGTAAAAATATAAATCACCGTTCACTGACCACTCAAACGGCGCATGTATTGCCATGTGTGCGGCTTGCTCAACTATCACAAGCGCATCATCCGTTATCTCATCACCGACTACACGCTCGCATTCGTCTATTAATTCACGCGCGGCGGTGGTTTCCATGATGAATAGTTCTTCGTCTGTCATTTCCTCATCCTTATACAAAGCAAGCCAGACAACCTTCGTCCGACATCCAATTTAACTTAGCGAGCATTAGTGCATCATCGCTTGTTAATCCTGAACTTATTATATCCTCAACAGATACTGAATATATAACATCATGGCCAGCTCCTGTAATACCTTTGCTTGGGATGTATTTATTTATTATTTTAAGACCTTCAAAGACCTCGCATCCAACATCGCCAATAAGCGAACCTGCTATATCGTCATCCTCAAAAAGGCTCTCTAGTTCTTCTTCTGTCATCGGTAAATCCTTATCCTGCTAAGTTTAACGTAATCAATCTTACCTACATTCATCGCAACAACTCCTTTAATGCATCATTCTGCGTCTTGTGAAATATCATCCAGCTTTGCAGGTTGCGTATCTGCTCATCATCAAAGCAGACCGCGCCTGTTACGCCAGCCATCGGCATATCACCTTCATAGTCGTCTAGCAGGGCGCCAGGGACGTTTGGCAGCGTAATCACTGGAACATTAATAGTCTTATATCTAATGCGCTCAGAGCAGCCAGCAATGCCGACCAGTAATGCGAGCGCTATTAATACAAAGACCATTTCTAGTTTTAGGCGGACCATAATGTCTTATTCGTGCTCTTCTCAAGCTCTTCATTCCATGAGTAGGCAAAAAGAACCAGATCACGCTCACATAGAACCTCTTTTAGGTTCATGACCAAAGACATTGAAGTTACCCATTTTGCCTTCTTAATGTCATGCTTGTCATCAAAGTATCCTAACTCCCCGCCACATAGCTTTTCTTTATCACAAAGTAGATCGCTAACTTCCTTATTTGTGTCATATAAGAACATGCAAAAAGTACCAAGCCTTTTTGCTAAGCCAATCGATCTTAAGAAGTAGTAGAAATCAATGGTAATCTTATTTCTAAAGCTTTTCTTTAGTTCAATCTCTCGCTCTTTGATGCTTTTCTCGTAAGCGTAATAGTTACTTATAGCCTTTCTAAGAACCAGTATATCAACGTTTGCACTAATCATTTTAACTCTCCTTCAACCCACAAATTAAACTCACCAGCGCTCTTTGCTGGCTTGTCAATGTATTTAATAATCGGCTTAACTTTCGCCAGTGCCGATTCGACTTCTACTTTACAGTCTTTTGCGATTAATGCAACGGTATCGCTGCATTCTTTGGCCGCTGGAATTGCTGTTTTGGCATCGGATAGCTTTTGCTTCAATTCAGAATTCTCAGTCGTCACAATTAACAGCGACATCATGCTAGTGAATAGCAGGACTGTTAATAGCGTTACCAGCGGGAATTGCTGTAGTAGCTTTAGAATTCTAGTCATTTTTTACCACCTTCAATACAAATCAGAACTGGAGAGTTAGCAATGTCGCCCTCCTCAATCATTATTGACGTGCGGGCATCTTCCTGCTTGTTGTAGATGCTTTCTAATGTGTCACGGTTAAGCAGTTTATTGAACGCATCATAGCGCCCAGTGCGTACCGTATGACCATTATCAGCATCAACGTAGTGAATAGTAGCAATCATTATGCAATCGCCTTGCTGTAATTAAAATAAAACATCTGAGCCTTTCTTGCCAGAATGTCGACAATTTCAACGAACGGTAAAGCCTGCATTGCCTCTAGATCAACATCACCCACCCAAGTTCCATTCATTTGGATTTCAGCCTGCTTGAATGTGCCATTGTCGGTGGAATCAACAAGATTAGCGCACGCCGCCATATTGTGATTTTGATTTAAGATCGTCTCAATTGTTTGAATTAGTACTTTGTTCATGATCTCTCTCCTTTAATTTAAGCGCTGATAAATATGAAATACAAGCTCACTATTGCTTAGCATCACTGAATACAAGTACTTTCTATTAATCCCCATATCAACTTTTATTTCTTGACCTGTGCAAAATATTTCGAACTGGTAATCTGCCATTTCATTATCTGTATCAACCTCAGCCCATATACATATATTTTCATTCTGATTTCCAGCATGAAAAAACTTTGCTCCTTTTGGTGCTGAAATAGCGCAAACATTTGAAAAGTTCTTATTTGCTAAATTGTACTTATATACCGTTTTCATTTTCTCTCTCCTCATTGGTTTAACTTAACAATAGACTAATCAAATCTACTGTCAATGATTCGTGTGTAATTAACACGATTATTTTTTTTGGTGCGGCGCTTGTGGTCTTCGTTGACCAGTGCGCCACCGACCATAATTATGCAGGCTAAGATTAGGAATAGTTTGTTATTCATTGTCTGCCACCTTTGGTGCGGCACACCCTGCATCAAACATATTCTTGATAAACATTAATACTTCTGGGTCATCTTTTTCCAGTAGCGTACCTTCTGTATACCAGGATACTGTTTCAATAAACTCCTCAAGGTCTTTCTCTTGCTGGGTTTTCAGGGGGCGGAATAACACTCTATTTAGAATAAATGCCGCCTCTCTGCCGTCACGAAAAGTAATGATGCATTTTTCTTTCCCGTAAAAATCCACAGCGCCTTTATTCCAACACAGCGCATCGCATACCTTCGCAATCTCGCACTCAACCCCAACAGGCGGCAACCCTTCGCCATTCCACTCTTGCTGTGCTTCTGGTAGTTCGAATAGATTTCTGACCGACAATGGCCACACATCAGATATTTCATACCATTCAGGATTCTCAGCATCAACACTGAAAACGTATTCTAATCCATCGACTACTTTGCAAAAATGATTCATATAAGATGATGACTTTTCAACAAAATGCGTTGCACCTTCTGGAACCTTATAACCTTTGTATTCTTTAACGTATTTTTTCATTTCTCTCTCCTTAATTAATTTACTTAGCCACCTTACTACCTTTAGCAACCAAAGCAAGGTATTTATCTTTATTTTCTATCATCTTTTTGGCAAGTTTTTTGCTTAGGATATTGCCTTGATCGTCTACTATTGCAGAAGTCTGACTACACAAACAATTTATCGAATTCCCATCAATCTGATACCAGTCTTGCAACGCCTTACGAGTAGGCCACAAATAGCCATGCTTAGCCGCGTGCGTTGCTCTGGTGCGCCCGACAATCAAAGCCGACACATGAAGCAACTTAGTTTTAATGCCCTCGTCATTTGCTCGCTGGTCTTCGTCCCATAATGCCCTACGATGCGCCCCAGTGATTTCAGTTCGTGCTATTCGTTTAGCCCTAACCACTGCGCCTTTTCTATCTGAATCGCCCAATACTTGCGCCCGAATCTTTCGCGCAATCACGTTCGGATTATCACCGTTAGCCATGCCGTCAACCAGTAAGCGTCTAAGGTCGGTAGTCATTGAATCAGTGAATCCTTTGAAGTCCTCAAGCGCTCTGGATTTGACGTAAGCAATGCGGTCTAAGTAGGGTTGCGATCTAAGCACAAATTCAACCTGTCGAGGATATGCGCCGTCAGTCATGCCTTCAAAGTTTAGTAGTGCTTCAACCTCGCCAGACTCATAACCCATTGCAGCGGCTTGCTCAATAAAGTGCTGTTTAGTGCGTGGATTGGGCGACAATAGATAACGGTCAAGTAAGCGCTTAAGCTCATCATCTAATTCCTCTAGACTTAGCTCATCCAGTTGATAAGCATAGAATTGAGCATTGACGCTAAGATGATTAACCTCAAGCACTCGAAACTTTTGCTTATTGATCAGCTTGCTAAGTGCTTTCCAATACTGTTCAAACCGCGACTGAATCACCGCATTAGTGCGGCGCTCAATCTTAGTGGTCTGGGTTGGGTTTATTTTAGACTTTGGTAGGGTTGGGTTGGTCATTAACTATTAAGCCTTCTTTGTGTATTCAGTTTTGTCATACTGCACCGCTTCCACCACCATAGAGACTTTCGTGAAATCTCAAGGCTATTCAAGAAGCTAAGAATAAACTCGCCTCGCTTCTTGCTGATTTTTTCACATCGTCGAAATCCGACAACTCTAAACTGCTCACCGTTAGTCTTCTTTACATAGTGCCGCCTTCCATCAGATGACAACCCATCATAAATACCGATACACCATTGATCAAAAGGGCTTCCGTCATTCCATTTTGTCGCTAAAACGTAGTCGCCTTTTTTAAGCTCGCTCATAATCTCTCTCCTTTAATTGAAGCCCGACAATATCACGGAGTAATATCATCGTCAACGTCTTCTCCCTCAATATCCATTTCCTCAAACGCCTCAGTCTCAAGTCCGACCAGCTTAGCCAGCTTAACAGCATCAGCCTCACCACCGATAGCGCGTACAGAGTCAGCCAATACTTTAAACATATCAATCTTACCGCTCAGGCTAGGCTCAAACATTGAGGGCCAAACGACATCGAATTCTGACTTAGGCAATGCACCAACAGCGATTAGCTTATCAATCACCTTGCGAATCATTGGAGTGGCGAAATTATCACGGCGGCCCGTAGTGGTCTTTGCTGCTTGCTCCTGGTCGCTAGTCGATGCGCGTTCACCAGTTTGATGACCCCGAATAATCGTTTCAGGATAGCGTGTGCCGGCGGCTAGGTTATCCCAACATACTCGAGCGAATGGCTCGGGGTTGTCTAATGCAATGGCGATTGTCTCACGCTTGGCATTCATTAGAGCAAGTACAGCTTCAAAGTCAGCACCGATTCCTTTTACAGCTTCGCTTAGCTTCTCAGGTATTTCTGCAGGAGTTTTAGCGCCTAGCATTTGCTGAACTACTTGAATACTATTGCCCTCAAAAGTAATCGCCTGAGCGCCGCGAGCATTACGCCAGAACCCAGTACCACCAGCACCCTCTAATTTATCCAATGTGATAATAGTGTTATAGATAGGCTCTAGGCAAGACTTGCCGTAAATTGTGCCATCGTCCGAACCCTCAGCCCACATGATCAAACGGCTGTGGTGAATCGTTGGCTGGCGCGATGGCTGACCTTCAACAGGCTTTTCATTCAATTCATATAAAACAGGCTGGCCGAAATCAACGCTATTGGCGTCTAAGTTCCACTTAATCGGCTTTAATTGATCTTCAAAGAATGGTTTTAGCTCGACTACTTCACCAGTGCCAATTTCAGACTCCAGAGGCTTGCCGTCTGCAATAACTACCAACAACCCAGAGTAGCGCCCGACACGTTGACGTTCATCAGCACCCCTCATTGCGCGGAATAGTCCAGACCTCAATGTCCTGTCTAGTTTCTTTACAGCAAGCTCGAACTCGGTTTCATCGTCATTATCTGAATCGTTTGTAATACGCGGCTTTTGTGACCACGTTTCCTCGACTGGCATTACACAGATTCCATGGGCTACACCAATCCTATCGTACGCAAGCTTGAAGTGCTCAAAGGTTAGCTTTACGGGAAACCCATAAGCATTCCACGCTTTAGGCTGGGCAGTAGTTGAACCGATCATATAGTCGGCTGAGAAGGGGTCAGCTCTATTTAGGATAAGCTGCCGTGGTGAATTATCAGGCATAAAAAAGGCTCTGTTGTGAGTATTAGAGCCATTATAAGGTTTATGCAGGTTTTATGCCATAGTCCTAGTGAAAGGGCTGGGTGGGTTAGCTAAATAAATCGCAACTATCTGAGCACCCGTTTGATTGGTCGCTATGCTGCTCATAATATCTATCATGAAATTTATTAAAGTCTAAAATGGATTCGCCTATCATTTCTTTCGTGCTTCTGTTCTTTCTAAAGAAGTTTCCCTTATTGTTATCGGCATTACTACCGCTATCTCTAGCTATTATTTCCATATTGTCAAAATGGGTGAATAGCTCAGGTGCTTCGTGGGCGATCGTAAGCAGCTTTCTGTCTGATTTTTTCCAGCATGTTACGCAGTTCCCGTAATGTTCCGGCACTTCTAAATCAAACGACTGGCGCGACCACCAACCAAGCACGTCACCTTTACGGCTAGGATTCCATTTAATTAATGGGTAGATAATTTTCATCTCATCCATATTTGCCGCCATGCGATCAATCTCATCTATACGAATACCAATAGCGCGATAGGCATCGCTCAAGCCGTTATCTTTCATCCATCCGTTGAATGGGGCTAGTTTTAGCTCTCGATTGCAGTGTGGGTACGACTGATTAGGAATGCCGTATTTTTTAACCATTTCATAAAATGGCTCTGAATTGCGAGCAGCGGTTTCAAAGTTTACGACTTTGTACTTTGTGCCTGTTCGTTCTCCGTGAATAATGTCAGCCTCAAGCCAAGCAAGATTTAGATTAAATTCCTTGTCACATCGATTAACAAACTCTAGCGTTCTTTCATCCTCGGCACCGGTATTCATAAATACAAATCTTAGATTGTATTCAGTTGATTTATTTAATTGTAGCCACCTTGCCATGTACGCCGATGTTCTGCCACCTGAAAAACTAACGATTAAATCTCTCATATCAATTTAACGCCTCAAACGCAGCCCTAATGTTTGAGATAGTAAAATCAGCTATTTGATAATTGGCTACGATCTCATCCATGATATCTTGCTCTGAAACTCCATATGGCCGAGGAGAATTCATAGCACTGCAATAATCATCATAAGAGAGTTCGGCGTCAATTATTGAGACTTCATCAAATAGGCCGAAGGTTATCATTTGCATATAATTCATTTATAATCCCCATTAATCTCGCTTAACTTGCCCTGGTAGTGCTCAGAAAGCCCGTCAATACGACTCCTAAGCTCTTTTAGTTCTTTGTTGAATGATTCTTCAAGCTCAGTATTGCGAACGTCTACAATCCACATTGATATGTTACGAAGGCCCGCATCTCGTTTGCGGTCATTCATGACGGCCGTACTGGATTTAACCGCTGTTCTTACCGACCTGATTACGTTTGATTCTGTTTTCATTTTTGCCCCTCGGCCCCGAAGGGCTTTTATTAGTTTGTATATTCAGCCCTGTATGATTCGCCGCCATCAATTTTACTTGAATTGGCATTCCTTATCATTGACGTAGCCATTGCCATCTCTCTAGAGTCTCCCATCTTTACTAGCATTTTAAAAAATGACATTATTTCCGAGTCATTATTCCATGAGTTAAGAACATTCTGAATTTACTTTTCATTTAAACTCTTTGCTAAATCATATTCATTCATAGCGTTACTCTCTCTGCGTTGTTTGTTTCGATGAATAGATAATAGTACCTTATTTAAATAATGTAAATGGTTTATGTGTAAATAAATCAAATTAATCCAACTGTCTGGGATTTCCGGATAGTTCAAATTTGTGTATAATGACTGTGCAGTAAGAATTACCCGACTGTAGTTAGAGCCCGCCAAGGTTAATGGACGTGGAGTTTCCAAGTCGCCCTCAAATTGCGCGGGCCGTTTTATTATTAAAAGGCCGCTAATGCGACCTAATAAACCCTGAATTTTTCTTGTTCCTCAGCACTCATGCTTTCCCATCTCGCCAGTGCTTTGTAATCTCGCATTGGCCTGAATTGCTGAGATTTTGGCACATCATCTTTGCGGCGCAAAAAACACGGGCCGCTATAGTTGTACCACTCAAAATAGATATGCTCAAACCGATAGCCTCTGCATATATTCATGTGAATTATTTTAGTCATTACTTTCTCCGTTTATCTATGTTTACAATCATCTAAAATAGCATAAGCCTTTTTATAGCACCAGTTTACAGACTCAAACGCGGCTATAACATCACGATAATGATAGCCGTATTTTTTTGCAACGCCTTGGCTGCCATTGCCGCGAACGGGTGTTCCGTCCTTAAACACATACTTCTGACTGTAATCACCATACCTATCTAAATTCATTTGATAAACAAGCAATTGAAACGCTTCAATATGATCATAGTTCGCGTACTTGAAAAGTCGTCTAATTCTAGTAACGGGGAATCCGTACTTACTGGATAATTCCTCAGCCGTCATTAGTTCGCCATTCATATCACGAAACACTGTGCCGCGACTTTTTACCTCGGTGCTATTCAGAATATTAAACGCTTCAGCATAGTCATAATTAGCACGACTAAATACATTACTGATATGAGACTGCGAGTATCCGTATTTCTCGCCCAATTCTACACATGTCGATGGGGTTCCATTAATGTCATGGAATTTGACAGCTTTACCTGGCGCTGACTTGTTTAATTTTCTGAGTAGTTCTGAGGCTATGCTTGTCATTTACTTTCTCCGTTTATCCCTGCTAGAACTAACAAGCGGTTGCCTATCGCTATCCAAAGGCCAAGGTATAGTTTGGCAACAATCAGCACAGATTTGCTTTTGTATACTGCTTAGTTTAATTGTCGTCTTATGATCGCAAAAGCTCGGCATAATCATATATAAAGCTATTAATATCACCGAGATAATGATCATCATCGCTATTAATGCTGTAACGTGTATTACTATCATTTATTAAAACTCATCAAAATATAGACTTCGCATATAGCGCGCAGTGGGTTTTTATATCCTCTTACAAAATTAGACCAGCCAAACGTCATTTCAGGATTTGATGGTAAACGGCCAGATTTCCAACTGCCATCGCTATCTGGCATGATGGCAATACCATTAGCAAAAGCAATCGGCATAATGTCGTTAGGGTTGGCGCATGGATTAAAATTACTTGCTAGGCCATAGCTTACTGACAATGATGTGAATTTTAATAGCTGATCTCGACGCTGAGAAAATGCCTTAACTCCTTCCTTAGACTCAACCCAAGCAACCCCTTTATTAATCTGCTCTTCACTGCACTGTGATAGGAATTCTTGCGTAATCATTATTGTTCGCCCCTTAGTTTGTTTGCGTAGTTTCTGGCATCATCAAGGTAAACAAAAGGTTTGTAAGATTGTCCTTTTACGTAATTTGCACCACCCTTTAATACTGATTCAATAAAGCGATCAACAGCATCAGCCTTAATATTGTTATCGTGCTCTACGCATTCTGGGCAATCTGTACCATCATCAATACTTATTAATACAGTGCCAGCACCTCGACATGTTCCGCACAATACACTTTCGTATTTTTCAATCTGATACCTCAACTCTGCATTTTCTTTAAGTAGTTCTTGCACCTTAGCGCGCTCATCGTAGTGCTCAACTCTTAACTCATCATAGTCAGTCTTTTGCACATAAGCGCCGCTAACGTCATCCCGCTTAGCTTCAATGGTTGAATACTGGCCGTTAGATTCGCGGTATAATTTAATTTCTTTCATTTCTCTCTCCTTGCGCTGTTACTTATTCTTTTCTATTTCAATAGCTCGATTAAGCGAATCGCGTGCTTCTGTTAGGTCTTGGATAACTCCCTTAGCGCCTCGCTTGCCTGGCATCAACTCTTTCTTTACCGCGTGAGCCGTTGCAGGATTGATAACATTAAATGCCGTAAGCACATCGTAAACATCGACATAAATGTCATGGTCAATGCCATCAACAACAATAGTTTTAATTTTTCGGCTGTACTTGTTGTTGTTGTCGTGCTCGATTACGTCAGACTTGTAATGCTCGCCGTCGTTGCCATTTTGCGGAATAACATTCATTCTTTCTTCGCCTTCTTTCCATGCGTCAGGGCGGGTTTCTATTAGTTTAAAAGAGCCAATACTGTATGCAATATCGCTTTCATTATCACTCAATAACCGAACGTATGAACTGCCCTCTCCGTCAGCCAGAAGATACATTTTATCATTACACCAAAACATGTCTCCATCCTGCGACTTCATTAACCGATCAGCCCACTCAGGCGCTCTACTCCAATCTACATCACTCATCTTCCCACTCCTCAATCAATTTAACGCAATTCTTAACCGATCGATATTGAGCGGCCTCTAGGTTTAATTCTTTACTGATAATTCCGCAATGTAGCTCAGTGCCATTGATTGTGACTACCTCACCATTATTGCATTGCGTGAGTATTTCCAGTGATCGCGATTCTTTGCCGATGTCGTAACCCATGCTAGCTATTGAAAAGTAGAATCCACACATTAGGATCAGACCGAATGCGTAGATTGCTGATAGTGTTTTATAGTTCATTCTCCTTTCTCCTCCAGTTGGGCCAGTAATGCGTCTGCACACTCAACAGCCCACTAAGCCATCTTATTAGTTTCTTCTGTGCAAAATCTGCCTTGAGTTACTAGGCCAGTCATAGCCATTGCTGCGAACTGTTCGCGCTTTGTTAGTCCAGAAGCGTCAAGAGTTGATTGTGTACTGCTATCTCGTACCTGACATGGCTTAGCCTCACTACTAAACATTGGCATAGCTGGCATATCGCCGTTTTTAATACTCATAAATCTCTCCAATTAAGTTGGCGGCCGTTCGCATCATGCTTGGGCCGCCGTTCGCCAGGGTGCGAATTAGTTTTTTAGGTTAGCTACAATTTCTTCTAACTCAACAGCCGCCTCTAAATATTCTGCCGCTTTTCTTGATCTTGGATTAGCTGCTTTAATTCTTAGATCACTTGCTTTGTTGCTGTAGTCGCTAATAAAGAAATCTTTTACGTCTTGGCTAAGTTCTGAGTAATCCATAATCTTTCTCTCTGTTTTGTGTTTCGATGAGTTCACTATACGCGGATGATTTACCGCGTCAATACTTTTTAGTGATTATTTTATTGCAGACATAAAAAAGCCCTCACTAGGAGGGCTAGTCTTCTATGTTTGGCAACCCACGTAGGAATCGAACCCACGTCTTCGGTGTTGGAGACCGCTGCTCTACCATTTGAGCTAGTGAGTTATAAAAAAACCCTCACGAGGAGGGCTTAGCATCGACTAGGAGAGAGTAATTAGGCGACAACTAAATACTAATTCAATTATCGTGCCAATGCAACTACATTAGACGATTGGGCAATAGCATTCCTACCATTGGGCCGGTATCTAGCAGCGCAATCGTTACGGCATCGATAGTATTGTCCACCATATCATCATGCTTGTGCGTATCATCAACAGTAAAGCCGCTATGCTCTGCAATGAACTCAGGCAGCCACTTTTTACCGCTTGGCAGAGATACTTTGCCAAGCTTTACTTGTGGCGTTACATCATACGCCCGCTGAACCTTATCTATATTTCGCTGCAATGCGGTGACAGGTAAAGGAAGCTCGTTTTGCAGTTCTTGAATTAATCCAGTGCCACTAGATTTATCTTCTACGTTAATAGATCGTAATATGCCATAACTAGTGTCTTCGTTGCGACCCCAGGCAGTTAGGCAGAAAGCTCTAAACGATTCGCGCAACTCGGGCGCGGTATATTTAGCGCGGTGCATGTCGATTAGATAAACACAGCCATCATATACTCCCCACTCACAAAACACCGTGAAATCGTTATGCTTGCCTTTTTTCTGTGCAGTATCGGCGGTGATGAAACGGTATTCATAAAGATGCGGCTTGTCATCATAGAACTGCCACCACTCAGGATTGAATATTTGACCACCTAGCGCGATAGGGTTCTGCATATACTGAGACATAAACGTGTATTCGTTCATTTCCCATAAATCCATCAACTGCCCTATATCCTCGTTAGCGGGCCAGAACGACCAGTAGCCATTAATCTGCTCAGTATGGCAAACATCGTTAATACAGTTGGTGCGGTGTGGTTCGGGCAGCGAGTCTATATAGTCTTGGTTAATCAGGGCGGGAATTTCCACGAACTCAAACGGCAAGCCCATGCCACCGCTTTTAATGAATCCAGACGTGTCCATTAGGTGCGTTCGCTGCTGAATGACTCCCACTGGTGTTGGATGATCTTTTGATTTATCGCCACGGCGAGAGCGGATTGTGTCAACTGTTAGCGTATGATTCTTTGCCCTTTTAACTTCTGAAAACATATCACTAGGCTTATCAGGATCATCCATCCAAACCATTCCTGAGAAGTAATCAGAAGGATAGCCGCCACGACCGCCAGTAACTTGTCCTCCAGTAGACTTACTAATTAATTCAAAGTTTACCTTCCCATCATTACCAAGCTGCCACTCTTCGGCCTGATCTGATAAAAACTCAGACGGCCAAAGCTCCTGCCACTCCTTAGACTTTATCATATCGCGCACACGGCGTGAGTTGCGTTTAACCAAGGTGTCAGCATAGGAAAGGTTTAAATAGCGCTGTCGATCAGATTTAGCAATATTCTGAATGTGCGTCCAAGCTGGAAAGAAGATTGACCAGATTTCGGTTTTTGTGCCACCAGGGGGGATGTTGATTATCGTATTGCCCCGCTCCCTTTTTACCAGCTGCTCTGCAATGTCGGCCATTAGAAGGTGATGCCAATTACAGATAAACTTCTGGCCCTGTGTCAACTGGAACCAGATCTGCACAAACTTAATAAATGATTTCTCAGATATTAGTTTAATGGCTTGCTTCTGCCCAGCCGTTAAATCTTCCCATTCAAGCATTAAAGGTTATCCAGAATGTCTTGAACATCTTTGCCGATTACAACGGCGTCTTTCGGCGTCATAGAACCATCTGTAGAGCTGTGATCAACAGCGTGTCTGTCAGAATACTTTTTAGGCTTCAGTTTAGACGCAGCCCATTTGCGGACATCAACACGAAGGCGAGAGCGCTGGACGTGTTCACCGTTGATCTTATAGCCCATATTCTCGCCATCTTGGCCGTGTGATTCCATCCAGTCGTTGGTTCCGTCATCAGCAATTTCAAGCATTTCTTCAACTAAAGCGTCTGCTGATTCTTCTTTAGCAATCTCGTACTGCTCCCTAAACTCAGGCTTTTCTCTCAACCATCTAAACATTGTCGCGCTTGCTGGCATGTCAGGATCGCGTGATACAGAACGCATTGATTCACCTAAAGACAGTCTCTCACAAATAATATCTGAAAGGTCTTGAGTGTATATAGTTGGTCTTCCTGTTTCTTTTTCCTCGCTCATTACAAACTCTCATTAATTAAAAACATGGTTCATTATACAGCTTTGGAATGTTTAAAGGTAGGTGGTGAATCTTTTAAAAGAAGGTATTATTCGAGGTTTTTTCTGTCTGGGTGCTTAATATTTTTTTCTGTTCTTGCGCAAGGAACTTGCTGTTCAAAGAACATATAAAAAATATCATATAAGCTCACCCTTGTCAAATAAATATTTTTTTCCTTGTAAATCAATGACTTACAGCTGTATGTTTTTTGATCTTTTCCTGTATTTGCGTGTTTTATCCGCTTTTTGTTGCTATTCGCAATACTTTTCACTGTTTTGCATTGCGCTTGTCAATATTTGGTGTGCTTTTGCAATTATTATATTTCTTATTTCAACATAAGTGTTGACGGTTGGTGCAAGGTATGTGAATATAAGCCTCACGATAAAGAAAAACACCAAGGATTCAAAATGACGCAGATTTCAGAGAACTTATTTATAGCCAGATATTTGGCTAATCCTATTAAGGATGAATCGCTAGGAGAGGTGGCTAGGTCGTCAAGAAAAACGCGGCAGGCGCTTAGTGCTAAAATAAAGAGAATTGAAGATAGGTTCTTGGTATTGGGTGACATGCTAACATTGTCGGGATTAAAGCTATCTGATGTGTCTGATGACAATCTAGAATTATTTGCAAGTAATTGCGCATACGAAGGACTGTATGAGAAAGCTGCCGAAACGATTGCCGCAAGCACTGCTGTTGAATTTTACGCTCGTGCAAAGGCATTCACCTCAACCTATTACCCAGATGGCAATG
>TARA_R110002060_G_scaffold44566_1_pt1 | contig 17906 bp, 13 predicted proteins | sample TARA_R110002060 | Tara Oceans TARA_R110002060 (sample SAMEA4397091) | marine metagenome | biome: Polar Biome; feature: [MES] marine water layer (ENVO:01000295) within the mesopelagic zone...; material: water (ENVO:00002006), including particulate matter (ENVO:01000060) such as...... | reverse complement strand
ATGTAGGTAAACCGATGGGGAAATGGATTTCTTCGTATTGTTCGATGATGTCGCTAATCTTTATGAGCTCTTTTGCCAAGGAATCATCCATTGGTGTATTGTTATCGACAATATCTATTATTTCTTCTAAACGAAGGCTTGCTTTGACGTATTGTTTGTGAGTTATTAAGTTAAATTTAGAAATCATCTGGCTAAAATATACAATTTGTCCAAATAGGCTTTAGTAAAGTTTTTCTTCTAAGGAATCCCTCCATTGAATAAAACCCTTTCTATCATCAGAATAATTGTGGATAATTCGGCTAAAGCTCACGGGTCGGGATTCCAAATAAAACTGCCTACCCTGATTTCTAATCATATTCAATGACGAATCTACAGAAGCTAGATGTTCCTTTAAGGTCGAGCTATTTTTCTCGAAATGCCAAATGTAGGTCGCTTCTTCAGTATCCAAAGTTTCCAAAATTATATGGAATTGGTGATTGCCCAATAGCAAGAAAACAAAGGAAAAAGGATGAAGCACAAATCGAAGTTTTAAAATCGCGTGCGCATGATTGTCGGCCAGATAGCGTAGCTGGCGAAAATGTTTTACACTTCTCTTGGAAAGTATTTCCTCCAACAATTCTTGTTCCGATGGGCAAAGTGCTTGAATTCTTTCTTCATGCTGTGCAATATCGAATTCCTTTTCTGGGTTTGATTTTTTGCCAAAAAAACTTTTCTTTACGAGTCTGAATCGTACACCTTCCAAGACTTCACGGTTTATCCTTTCCAAGTCTCTGGAAATTGCCAATTGTGCAACCAAAACATTATTTTCAAATTCAGAGGAAACTGTTATTTCTACGGTTTTAGAATCCATTATTTTAGCAAAATACGGCTTAAGCACCTCAAACTCCGGGCGTATATAATCATTCTCAATTTCGAATTCTAGTTCTTTTTGTAAATTGGAACTTTTGTGGGTAAATGCAATTGTACCGAAACGAAAATCGAGCTGCTCTATAGGTACTTTTATAGTTGCCGTCATTGAATTACTTGCTTGTGTCTTGGGAATAGCGGTGGGGATATCGTCAAATAAGGTAGCCTGTCTATCCAGGTTTCGGTAGTAGGTATTTCTTTTGAGAAAAAGCCGATTGAGGTATTCAATCTTATAATCCCTGTAATCGTAGATCAACGGGGCTATTTCGGAACGCTGTACCCTTCCTATATATTGAATCAGTTTTCCTTTGAAAGAAAAGGGGTAGACCAAAAACAGACAAGTCGCGTTTTTCAGATCAGTGCCTTCTCCAAAGAATTGTCCCGTGGTAATAAGGATCTGATAGTTTCCCTCGTTGAGGACTTTCCATTTTGAACTCCTATCGCTTTCTGAATCATCCCCGCTTAATGAGACAACCTCAAATTGTTGTTTTAAAAACTGATATAGGTTGGTAATATGTTCTTTCCTTTCGGTAATTACGACGACTCGTTTACCAGTATTCACCTCTGAAATTATATCGCTGACGATGTTTTTATTACGAGCCGAATCATGTACCAGAACTTTAGACAAGGTTTCGAACGTGTCTGTTTTTGAATTAAAGGGAACATCCAGATTTGTATTCCTGATGATAACCCTTGCTTTTTTGAAAGTTTCTATATCCTGCGGTTTGATGTCGGCTATCAATTCTCCCAAATGGGCAAAAATAAGTTTGCCGTCACTATTTTTTCTGAAAGGGGTCGCTGTTAGGCCGTACTGGTAATATGGGAAAAGTCTGGAAACGGTAGCCGCATAGGATTGGGCGGGAATGTGATGACACTCGTCAATGATAACGGTCTTGAATATTTTTGAAATTTCAGGATTATCTATTTTTTTGCCCAGACTTTGGATCATTGCTATTGTAACTTGCTTTCCTATTTTTGCTTTACCCTGACCTATTTTACCAATTTGGGTTTTAGGTATTTTTAGAAAAGCTTCAACACTCTCCATCCATTGGTCCATAAGCTGTTTTCTGTGAACAACTATCAATGCGGTTTGGCATTTGTCAGCAATTATTTTTAGTCCGATTATTGTTTTGCCAGATCCGGGAGGTGCCGTAATTACGCCAAAATCTTTTTTAGAGATAGCAGATAGTACGGTTTTCTGGTGTTCCAGTAATTCAGTACCAAATGTAAACGGTACGTCTTTCGATTTTTTTCTTTTGTCCTGAAATTCAAAATCGATTTTTTGTTTGTTACAAAATCGCAGTAATTGTCCTATAGTCCCTCTCGGTAGAAGAACTTCATTTTTAGATTCGGAAACAAGATTGAAATATCTATTGGTACTCCACGTTGTTCTCCCTATCTTTTTCTTTATGAAATAGTCGGGATTGGCCACGTTAAATGTATCCTTTATGAAATTAACCAACGGCGTGGTCAACCCGGTCTTATTGATTCGAATTTCGTTATCCAAACGGATGACAAGTGTATCCCCGGAAAAAGAGTTTTCCAATTCGTCCGCATCGTTTTTAACAATTGTACGGTACAATACATCAAGTTCGGCAGTTTTTATCCTTTTGATTTGCTTTAAGAAATCCCATTGGTTTTCATAGAGAACGAATGATTTGGGGTCGATAAAGCAGCTATTGCCCTTTTCAACATTTGGATAATGTAGGGGTAAGGCTATAAGGTTGCCCAGACCCTTTCCTGAAAGGAAATCCTGATTGGGGAACAACCTGTCAAAACTTGAAGTTTTATCGAACATTGAAAATGTTCCACTTTCTTCAAGTAGTTTTTTAAAGATGGCCCTGCTTTTGACTGCAGGGTAGGGTGAATCAAAAAATATCCAAACGTGCCCACCGTTTCCGGAACGGGAACGCTCCAAATATGTCGGTATATTTTTGGACTCACAAACTGAGATAAAATCCTTGCATTCCTGTTGCCAGTTTTCCTTATCAAAATCCGCAGCGATAAACCAAGAGGTATTGTCTTTGAGCATTGGGTAAATGCCTATTTGTTGTTCGCCTTCTAAATGTTTGAAAACTTGATTATCGTTTAAAGGCAAAAAAGATTTTTCGGTAAAATCCTTAAATGTTCCCCCATTGATTTTATGTAGCCTATATTGGTAAGGGTCGTAAAAGTAGGCGGGCATATAGCCACTTTTGTTTCCTTTCTCCCATCGAATGGCAAAAACATCATCCCTTCCTCTGAATAGGGACTTAAAAAATTGAATATTTTCTTTATTTTTCAATTCCAATGCTATTTTTGATTACTTCCCACTCTAAGTAAAAATAGCAATAAATTAGTGGCTGTAATTTGGGTGGTTATATCGATAACTGCTCGTAGGCAAGATAATTGTAAGACGAAAGCTCTTTTTATTATTTGCATCAAATAATCGTCAAATAAGCTGTTGCCCATAAGCTGACTTTATCGGAGTACTCAACTACGATAATGGGATAGCCTTCAAATAAGATTAAGAATGTCATCTAAAATGTCAAGTTTTTTGCGCAAAAAACTTGACTTGTTGCCGTTGGGACTTCTTATCAGAAGGTGAATAATTGAATAGGTCTCATTGAGAATAAATAGGACAGCACTATGGTTATTGTTCCTTGCGGGAGACTTTGCTTCCCGCAAGGAAGCAATAACCAATGAAACAATGCAACTAAAGTTATCAGCACTTATTAAAATATGTCCAGTTTTTTAACAAATAAACTGGACATTTTAAATACCTTTGTATAAATGAGTTTCTAATGAAAACCTCTGAATACATTGAAGATAAGATTAATAAATTGCCTAAAGGATATGTGTTTACCTATATGGATTTTATGAATGAGGTGACTAGGAGGGAAGCCATCATTAAGCATCTGAATAGAATGGCTACTTCCGGTAAGATAAATAAACTATCAAAAGGTAAATATTTCAAACCGCAAGAAACTGTATTTGGTACTTTGTTACCAGATCAACACCAAATTGTAAAAGACTTGTTGGAGGAAGACGGTAAACTTGTAGGGTATATTACAGGGTATAGCGTTTATAATTCTCTGGGACTTACCACACAAGTAAGTAGCACGATACAGATAGGCAAACGGGAGATAAGGCCTTCTTTTAAAAGAGGCCGTTTTAGAATTTCGTTCATCAAACAAAAGAATACCATTAATAAAGAAAATATTCCCCTATTGCGGTTGTTGGATGCCATACGTTACATCAAGAAAATACCGGATACCACAGTTGAAAAAAGTTGTATTCGATTGATGGCATTATTGCGCGAATTGAAAACTAGCGAACACATAAAACTTATAAAATTGGCTTTTAAATATTCTCCCGCAACCAGAGCTTTATTAGGAGTATTGCTAAGGGAAATCGATTGCAAAGTAGAGACTGAAATAAGAGACCTTCAAGATAGTTTAAACCCGATAACGGTTTATAATTTTGATGTTTCTGAAAAGGTGCTGTCAAATTCTAAATACTGGAATATAAAATGAAGTTGCACGAGAACGAACAACTTTTTAGACAAGCGGTACAGGTAACTGCAGAGCGGATGGGTATTTTAGATATCTATATCGAAAAGGACTATTGGGTATGCTATGCCCTAAAACTCATCTTTGATAGTGCTATTAAAGATGAAGTGATATTTAAGGGCGGCACAGCCTTATCAAAGTGTTATAAATTCATCGAACGCTTTTCCGAGGATATTGATTTAGTCGTAATACGAAGAGAAAAAGAGACAGGAAATCAATTAAAGACTAAGCTTAAAAAAGTAACCAAGGAAATAACAGCACCATTTGTGGAAGTAGAAATGGAAGGTATTACCAACAGAATGGGAATGATTCGAAAGATAGCTTATAACTACCCTAAAGTTTTCAAAGGAAATTATAGGCAGGTAAGAGATGCCATTATCATAGAAGCAACATGGCTAGGCTATTTTGAACCACACACAAAGAGAATTCTGAATACTTATATCTATGATATGATGAATGCCACTAATCAAAAGGCATTGGCGGAGGAATACAACCTATTGCCTTTTGAAGCACTAGTTTTGGATTCTCGAAGAACGCTTTGTGAAAAGATAATGAGTTTGGTTCGATTCTCAAATACTCAAACCCCTATTATTGATTTGAATGCTAAAATTAGGCATGTGTACGATATTCATCAGCTATTGAAAGATGAAACGGTTCAAGAATTTTTTACTTCGGAAGCTTTTGATAATATGCTAATAAAAGTGGCCCACGACGATGTACAAAGTTTTAAGAACAACAACGATTGGTTAAAGCACCACCCTAAAGATGCATTGATTTTCAAAGAACCTGAAGAAATGTGGAAGCAACTTAAAGACACCTACCAGAATGAATTTAAGTTTTTGGTATATGGGGAATTGCCAAGTACAGCGGATATTTTGGCTACTATTATTGAGGTTTCAAATCGACTGGTACATGTTAAATGGAAAATAGTTTTTTAAAGAAAAGTACCCCAAATCCTTACCATAACTTACCTGCGCCTGGATCCTGTGGGATTTTTGTAGCGTTCCGGCAGATAAGCGTAAAGCAAAAATTCCATAGGGCGCCCTACTTTCGGTTTGGAACACTATCTTTTTTCGTTAACCATTTCCGGTACGATTCGTAATGAGCGGGGTTCTGGTCAAAATACCCTCTCAGGTTGGATATTACTTCCTGCTCTCCCTCGGTAAAGGCCCTTTCTCGGACATCATTTAACCCAGATACCTTGAAACTTAAATAGCCGATGATGACCAAGGAAATGAACCAAATCGAGTAATGAATCCACAACTGTATCTTTGGAACCAATCTTGCTTTTGAAATCTGACTGCTGATATCCTGAACCGACTCCTGAAGCCTTTCGGTATTCACCTTCTCTGAATTCAGATGCTCTTGGAGCAATCGTTCAATTTCTGAAGTATCGGGCATTACTTTGATGTTGTCCGTATTCTGGGTCAACCGTTCCAGTCTATCGATAGACCTCTTGAACCCGTCCAGCTCGTCGGTGAGCAGTTCCATTACCTCGTCCAGTTTCTTGTATCCCATAATTTCTTGTTTTTAAAATCCGATGCCGGTATCGATGGCCCTTTTGATCGTTTTCTTGATGATGTTCTTGGCGATACTTGTGGCCAAATTGGTGCTCATTTCCACGGTTTTCCCTAGTAGCTGAACCGATTTGCCGACCTCTTTTGGTTTTACAATACCTTTGTTCTGGGAAAGTTGTGCCATGATCCTTCCACCGGATAGGGAGCGGTGTACCTCGCTGGCCTTGAAGTTATGACCTTGATATTGGAACCGGAATCCTTGTAACTTGTTCGCTTTATTGATGGTCGGGATGACTTTCACGTTCCTTTCCTGCATGGCCTTGATGTAGGAGTCCAATGTTTTTGGTCTATCGCTTTCCATTACTTTATGATGGATGTCCTTTATTTCTAGCCGCACTTTTATAGTATCCAGTTCCTTTTCCAATTGTACCTCCTTCACCGTGGTCAATCCCATCTCTTTGGCTACGCTCTCTGCGGCCAGTTGGCTCCGCTTCCCGATAAAACTGTCATTGTAGGCATTACCATCGAAACCGATACGGTTTACGTACAAATGGACATGGGTATGTGCCTTGTCCCTATGGACAAAGGCGATGGCCTGCCGTTCCTTCAATTGCATTTCCTTGATGAACTTTTGGGTCAGTTCCCCTAACCGGTCCTTGGTAAGGTTCCTACCATCCTCTTGTGTCGGACTGAGTATAAAGCTCAAGGTATTCTTTTGACAACGGGTGTTCTCTTCCTGTATCAACCGGAACTCCTCGGTGATCTCTTGGGGACTGTTACCGGCCAAATGTTGGCTGAATACGATTTCCGCATCCTTCTCCTGGTTCCAACCGTAATCGATACTTGTACCCGTATGCGCTATGGAAGTTCCTTTGCCGATCATTACTTCGTTTTTTTAAAATTATAAAGGTGCGTTCGTATTTCCTCCGCCAATTGCTCCACCTCGCTGGCCAGTCTTGGATTGTGTTTCTTGAACATGTTCCCAATCCGGGTAAAATTTCCCTTGTACTTCACCAGCATTTTATAATGTTCCGATTGTTCATCCGTTAGTCGTTCGATGACGGCATTGCCGAAGGCGGAGCTACGGCAATATTCGGAGAGGGAAAGTCCTGCCCGTTCCGCTCTTTTCATGAGCAGTTTTTTCTCATAGATGGAGCACCGGAATTTGATGTACGTACGTTTCATTTTTTTATTTATTTGCAACCATCGGGAGTAAAGCGAGTTTGTCTTTGTGGCAACAAAGACACATCTCGCGCTTCCTGACCAAGTCCCTTTTTTGCATTATAGATGAGCCATTCGTTCATGTCCTTGAATCCTTCATAAAACTTTGATTTGTCAAGGCAGTTATTGGAATGGGCCATTAATTTTTGGTTCGTTCTTCTTCCATTCGGATCGTTGTCCAAGTAAAGGTCGATTTGCAAATAACTTTTCATTATTTCGACTGCTTTCGAAACCAAGGCATTTGAGTTCAGCACCAGAAAATCATAATCTTCTTCTAAAATTCCATTACAGCTAAGAAGGGATAGTAAATCGAACACGCCCTCGGTAACGATAAGTTTTCCGTTTCCATTTTTGATGTGGGTGATATCCTTGGGCGAACTACAGTTCTTATAATATTTGTTCCGAAGTTCCCATCCCCCGGAATCGTTCTTAAAACCGACGGCGTAATAGTCTTCGTTCTTAAAACTATAATGGACCTCCCTAATAAATTTCTTGGCCGTTATAAACAAAATGAATCTAGAATCTAAATAACCTCGCAAAGCGTAATGGGAAAGTTCCTTTACTTCATTTATAAGGATTTTATCTTCCATTGGCGCTTTAAAACTGGGCTGCTGTTGAAATAAAAAAGAGTTCTTATCCTCTCCGATAATTCTTACAGCTTCCTTTACATTGCAATGGCTTATTTTACATACCAGGTCGATAACATTTCCACCGGTTCCTTCCCCATGGTCGTACCATCTATTGAGTGTCTTGGACACCTTGAAAGAGGCTTGGGTCTCTGAGCGGAAAGGGCTCAGGAACCAAGCTTCTTTTTCGTTCGCCTTGGTCGGAAAGTGCCCGAGTTTTGCCAGCGCCCTTTCGATGGGAAAAGCTCGGGCTCTTTCACACGACAGTCCATTTGTTCTTTTTTCTTTCATTAGCCTCTTTTAGTATTATTTTGCTTACCATCCTACCTAAGCCCGTGTTTATTCGTGTTCAGGGCTTAGGTGGGTATAAATCCGATCTTACCCATCTTACCCAATAAGGTAGGTTAGGTAATACCTAGGTAACTAGTTGTTTATATATCCTACCTTAAGGTAGCTCCCGCTGGTGGGGCGTTCCGCTTCCCTTAGGTAACCAGGTAGATGTAATTTCACTTTTTCGACAGTTCCAGTTCCCAGGGCGTATCGATAAAGTTCGGCCGCGCCAGGTAGCCGTACACTTGTCGTTTGGGATGCTTTATCCTTTGAAAGTTGAACCCGGACAATGCCCGTCCCAAGTTTATCTGGTTCAGTCGAAGGTTTAGGCAGCTGAGTTTGACCAGTACATCTGAGGCGGTAACGAAATCTTCGATGTTGTCGGACTTTTCAAAATATTTGGAAACCAGTTCCTCTTCCGTGGTAAGCTTCGTGTACTTCTTGTTCCGCTCCTCGTTCTCTTGGATATCCTTTATTGATAATTCAGGATTGAAATTAGGGTCGTTATAGGCGAGATAGTATGCCTGTGACCAAACCCTATTAATATCTATTTCCTTCGAATACCCGAAATCTATTTTCCCTTTTAACTCAAAGCAAAGCCATCTGACGGAACCGGTTTCATCATTTAAAAATGACGCCATATTGGTAGAACCTACAAAAGAACAAATTCTGGGTAGGGTGGTGTTCTTCCGATCATATGGCAATCGTTCATTGATAAAGGTCTTTGAGAAAAAGGACTTTAGCGCATTCACATCCTTTTTCGAAAGTACGGCCAGCTCGTCCAGATTATAAAGGAAATTCCGGCAAAGCTGTATCCTTGCATCCTTGTCGTTACTGATGTCCTCGGCCATATATTCTGCCAGCTCAGGGGGACATAGGAATCGGCACCAGGTCGATTTACCCGAGTTCTGTCCCTGATGGGAAAGGACAAAGGCCTGTTTGTTGAAATAGTGTACCTCCAGCGCACATTTTATCGTCCGTACCAGCCATTTATTGAAATGATATTCAAAGGCTTCCTTCTCATAGGTTGGCACGTAAGAGGCTAATTTTAGAATATAATCCTGGCCATCCCATTTAGGGAGTTTTTCAAAATATTCCCGGATGGGATTGCATTTTGGGATCCATTCCGACCGGATAAGAGTTTCCAATTTCCCATTGGGGATATCGATGCCCGCTTTCGCCAGTTCGATGATCAGGGAATTCAGGTTCAGATACTGCCATTCCGTGGAATCCTTGAAGGCAATCTGGAAGTCGTGCGAAATCTCGTTAAATGTAATATCGTACTTACTCTCCAAATATTCCATTGTATAGTCGTAGATCGTTTTTTTCTTGGCGTCCTTTACATGGTAAAGTTTTTCGCCATTACCTAGCGAGTCCATCACCTTCTATTTTTGAAGGTGTACTTAAGTGCATCGTCGGTGATTTCGGCATGCGACTTTCTGCCGTTCTGGAGAAGCCAATCGTTGAGTTTGCGTTTCTCGAAGAAAATCATCTTACCGTTTGGCTTTGAATGCGGGATATTTCCCGTGGCCGTTAGTTTGTAAAGATAACTCCTTGATATTCCGGTATAGTCACAGGTCTCCTCGAAGGTGAGCACCTCTTTATTGGCCGTTAATAGCCTTTCCAAACGATCAAGTCGTTCAAAGATTAAAATAATGTCCATTTGTTTCTTTTTAAGATTATTAAATGAACAAAAGCGCTTTTGTTTTCCTTTGTAGAATTCTTTGGATAAAGGTAATTGGAGAGAGGTGCTAAAACTCGATTATGTACATGTTTTTATTCACAAAATATTGATAAACAATTACTTATGATAAATCAATGCAAATCGAAGCAAATAAAATTTGGATAATTTCATTTGGTTTCAAAACGATTCAAATGAGACCATTTGATTTTTGTAAAAAAAGAAGAATTTTGAGTTATCAACAATTGAAAATTTAATTATCGAGAAAATAAGTGTTGTTAAAAGGCAAATGACCCATTTGGATTAATCCAAAATGTGCCATTTGTTTAAGTATTCCATTACTTAAAATGTAAAAATCTATTCATCAGAAAGTAGTTTTATTGTATTGTCCCGGAAAAGGTTGGTTTCTTAAAACTAAGATGCTAATACCTTTATTCATAAGACTTATCCACTACTTGATGTATATCAAATAATGGCAAGCTTATTGTGGTATTTATTTTAAGCTACAAATAGGTATTTAACATGATTAAAAAACTACTTTTTTTTAAGGTTAGAACGTCCAATTGTAGTCCGTTATTTGGTTTGGACGATATCTACGCTAATGCCATATGTCAATTACCAATTATTACTAGACGGGAGTACTGCCAGCGATTGATCAAATGAATAAGATTTGAACTAAAGACGGCTAGATTTAGACAAAAGAATCAACAACTTAAATAAATGATCAAATCCGCTAAGTCGGAAATTTCTAAATTGGAACCAACGCCCAAAATTTAATTTTTGGTTCAATAGGTTATAATATCTTCTCTAGACAAGGCTTTTTGGCTATATTCTTATGTTAACCCCAAAAATGAACTGACAAAAACCACCTCCAAATATGCCCGAAGTAGCACGGTTTAAACGCGAAGCCCTGTAAATTTCATTGGTGATGTTCTTTCCATTGATAAAAGCGTTCATATGAACATTGTCACCAATAACAAAGTCATAGTTCACAAAAGCATCAAATGTATGGTACGAAGGAAGTTTTCCAATGGCCCCATCAGCGGATTCGTTACTGAAATTGTGAAATTCAGTAAATTGTGTACTCACAAAATTACCACTTAGCCCTAGCGATAATTTTTTATAATCGTAATTCAGTCCAACATTGGTAGTACTCATGGGTGTATAGGGAGCCTCTGCATCAACTATCCCCTGGTCACCAAATTGGATAACACTTTTAGTGATATTTTGGAATGTGGATGGTTCAACGGTCTGGTCCGTTAACAAGGTTTCACCACCTAAACCGTCCGAAACATATATTTCATAAGCGTTTCTATTGGCATTTACGGTATTGATATATTCATTTTGGGTGGCCGAATTGTGGATGACCTGCGAAAAGAGGTCTTTATCCTCTAATTTACCGGCCAATACTTTGGAACGCATGAGATTAAGATTTCCTACAAGTCTGAACTGATGTTGGTTTTTGTTCAATAATTCAACACCCAAAGCCACTTCCAGGCCTTGTACATTTATTTTTCCCAATTCCTGAAAAACTTCATTTCTTCCGCCGGCATAGAAATTACGGCTGGTGTTGTTAAAGTAGGTGAATTGGCCATCGACGCGCTTATCGAATACATCTCCGCGCCACCCAATTTCCCTGTTCCAACTTAATTCTGGGTCAATATTGATACTTTGCCCGGCAAGCGGATTGGTGACAATACCGTCTTGTTCCACCAAAAATCCAAAAACTTTGGAGGGTGCAATCATTCCTTCATAAATGCTACCGTAGAATTCACCATAGTTTGTTTGATAATCCAACGTAATTCCCGGCAGGAATTGGGTATACACGTTTGGTTCCCGACCTTCTTCGGTACTACTGATATTAGGATCTTGAGCTACGGCAATCAAATCTTGGCGATACATGTCTACATGCTCAAAGCGGAGAATTGGGGTAATACCCCATTTTCCAATATTGAATTCGTTCCGTATAAACCCATTGGCAGACCAAAGTCGATACCATAAATCAGTAGTGGCGCGACCACTTCTTGCCCAACGGCTGCTGTCGGCAACCAGAAAACGGTCCTTGAACGTTTCGCTGTGCAGATTAAAACTAGCTTCCAAATGCTGTCCTTTTTCAAAGGCTTTCCATTCGTAGTCCATGGTTTCTTTGACCCCTGATACGGTATAGGTCCAACGGCTGTCCGTAGTGCTTTCCCTTCCATTGTTAACTCTACCCACGATCACATAATCTTCCTCGTCATAGTTTCGTCCGTTCAAATAACTGTACCGGTCGTTAAAAATGGCATCGCCAACATAATTTTGAACTTCGGAGGCTTTGATTTTGGCGGTGGTCTGTCGCCACCAATCACGTTCAAAGTCACTTGCATATACTTTTGAAGTAAAGCTTAAATTTTCTACGGGCAACCATTTGTGGATAATATCCAACCCATACCTTCTCATGGTAAACTGGTCTGCATCTAAAGGGTTTTGGGTAGGATCAGTATCAAATGTAAAAGGGGTTTGCGAACTTAAAGAGGCTTGATTGTCTTCCGATTGAGCGCTAACTTTAAAATAAAGCGATTGGTTATCGGAGAGTTTGGCAAATACTTTAGCGTTCAAGTTCAATACTTCAACCGATGAGTTATCCGTAAACCCATCAAATTTCTTATACACTCCTTCTACCAATGCCCCAAGATTGTTCCAGGTACCACCATATGAAATCAAACCTGTTCTGTAATTGCGTTGTCCTCCGATCAACTTTACTCTCAACTCAGGCTTCTGAGGAGGCAGGGCGGTAATATAGTTGATGGCGCCATACATATTGTTGGGGCCATAACGGAGCAAATCCGCTCCTTTATATACTTCTATGGCGGTAATACGGTCACTTACTGGATTGTAGTAAGCGCCTGGAGCAATATACGGCGCCGGTGCGGACGGAGTGCCATCTTCCATAAGCAAAACTTTTTTGGAACGCCTGCCCCATGAACCCCGGATACTAATGTTGGGACGGTTGGACAGCCCCATATCCCCAACGATATTAACTCCCGGAACGGTTCTGAGCATTTCTTCCGTACTTAGAGGGTTACTATTTTTAAGTGCAATTGGAGTAATGCGGAAGTTACTTCCCTTGAATTCATCTTTAAAACTTTTGGGAGAGGCACTTACAATGACCTCATCTAAAGTCGTATTGCTCAATTGGAGCGGGATAGCGCCTAGTTCAAGATTTTGGGTATTGATGGTGATGGTAATCGTTTTTTTTTCATAGCCCAAATAATTAACTGTACCAGCATAGTTGCCGGCCTTTAAATTAAATGAAAAGTTGCCATTCCTGTCGGTTATAGCCCCACTTCCATTCTCCAGTACAATTTGTGCCCCCATAAGTGGCTCGTTATTCCCTTCTTCAATAACTTTCCCAGTAACCGTAATCTGGGCAACTACTTGTAATTGGATAAAAAGTAAAACAAAAAATAAAAATGGTATCCTTCTTCTTAATTTCATAAAATGTAAAGTTGATTTAAAAAATACTGAATACAGTTTCCAATATCAATTATATCCTTCTCAAAATAATTTTCTAATAATTCAAATGATATCTAATTGGCTCCGTCCAATTTAGCGATATCAACGGTAAATTTGGCGACTTCCCTGCCTTGGTCCGTTCCCACGGTTGCGTCAAATGTCCAGTGGATTCCACCGTATACCCTTGAAATGGCTGCTTCCTCTGCCCAACCACGCACTAACGTTGCCTTTTCAGGAAAGATATAGGCTAGAACTTCTGATGCAGCTGCGGAGAATACGCTATGGCCCGAAGTATAACTTGGGAAATTGGGCGTACCCGCAATGGTCTTGAAACCCTCTATCATTTGTATGGGCCTGGGATAGTGGTAATAATATTTGGCATCCCAGCAGCTGATGCCCGAGTCCATAATGGCCATGTTCATATAGGCCAAAGTCCTGGCCGATCGTAATGGATTCATTTTGCTTTCTACCATAAACTCATTGGCAAAACGGTTCCAATGTCCAGGAGGTGTATAGGTGCCCAAACCATCCTGCCAGAAATTGGCAATTATTCTTTTTTCCTCGGTCATATTATCGGCATATTCCTTTAAGATGACAACATCTTTTAAATAGGCCTCAGAATCGAGTGCCGGAGGTGGAATAGGACGTACATCCTCGACATTTGCGACATTCCACATCCTAACTTTTCCAAATAACGGGGTAAGTCCCACAGGGCGCACCGGGACCTCAAGATTATCCCACTGCCAGCCAAATCGTTCAAAGGCAGCCGCCTTAATAGAGTCTGAAACCGCTTTAGGCGCCTGTGCATTTTTCATGCCATCACCGGCCGCCCGGGCCAAAGCTAAAATGGAAATTTCATCCCCAATGGCGGTACCGGCAGAAATATCACTGGGAACATTACCTCCGGAAAGTAAAAGACTTTGCAAATGTTCCTCCTCCATTTTTTGTAAATATTCATTCTCCAAGGGAAACATGGCCGACAGTACTTTTTTGGACACTCTTGCCAAGACCGCACCGTCGGATGGATATGAAGGAATGTCGTTTGGCTCATATGCATAGACAATGGAGCCATCTTGTTGATAAGGAGCAGCCCTATTATACAAATATTTATAATGCCATGCGGATATCAACCCGTCGAACTGTGCTACGGAAAGATAGGCCAATGCCCTAGAGGCATAGGGCGGATGTGCAAATGGAAAACCTGGCGGTCCGTTAGGGTTGTTTGGGTTGGGTAGCGTGTACGTGCCGTCATCATTTGGACCGGGAATAAGGTTATATTTAGCAATAAGTTCCAGGGCAATTTCGTTCCATCTAACCACGGCATTATTGCCCCAGTAGGCCAATGCCTTTCTTTGTGGGGCATTGATTTCAGCCATTGAAGTCTTTAAGTCCAAAATTTCCGCCTGATAGCTTGCCGATGAAATTCCTTCCGGAGCTTCAATGGGAATTGCTGCACCTTCATCGATCAAAATAGGTTTCCATGTACCGCCATTTTCATCGGTACTTGCAAAGGAGTAATCCTTATATTCCAGATAGGTGGGCAGATCCTTTTCACAGGAAACGAATGCAACCAAGCCACAAATGAAAATAAATGGTATAACTAGTTTATTGCGCATCTTGTTCGTTGTTTGTGTTTTTGATAAAATTAAATTGATAGGTCAGGCCTAACCCTACATTGCTGATCTTCGCCGTATTCATACCGTTTACGACATTATTGTAATATCCTACTATACCCAGACCTTTAAGATCGGGGGAATAATATTGGACAGAAACCCCAAGTCTATCAAATTTCACCTTGTTTGTGGGTTGTGCCGCATTGTAGGCCCTTATATTGTCACCACTTGTCGATTTTAGGGCGGTATAATTAAACTCTATTTTTAATGTATTGTTCATAAACCATTTACCAAGTACCGCTTCAAAGTTCCATGCGTTCGGCACGTCCATTAACGCGGTATAATAACTGCCGCCATTATAATAATAATCACGCTCTGCCTCAGTGTAGCCCCGCCATAAATGAGCTGCCATTCCGCGTACATAGAAGCCATTGTCAAGTTGATATTGGGCAATGCCACGAAGGGAAAATTCTGGGGCTCCAAAGCCCAAGCTGTAGGGCATATAATCCGACAGATAATTGGTGGCTGGCGTGGAATAGCCTACTGTCGTGAAAAGGGATAATCTACCAGAGCCCATTGATTTTTCCAAGGCTCTATATTTTAGGGCAAACAGTAGATCTTGAAAACCTTTCGCCCCTTCAAAACGACCCCCGTTAGGTTCAGATGATTTTGTCTTAACGTAGGGTAGCCCGATATAAAAATTGAGATCATCAAAAATGCCTACAGCGGCCATGGGTAAAATGGTCGTGCGATGGACCGTGGCAATAGTCTCGTTTCTTCTTAAATTCTCTCCCTCCCAATAACGATCAAACTGACCGGCATCATAATTTAAAAGAATGCATATATTCTTGGATGGCATCATTAGGGCATCGGTAGGGGTCTGTCCACGCGCGAAGGCAATTGTAAATATTAATAAAGTCAAGATATTTAAATCCCTCTGAGTCTTTCGTTTGTAACGGAAGCATAAATGTAGTTGTCCGGTCATTTTAGGAATTGGTTTTTAGATTGACTGTTTATTGTAAATGACCGACCAAAGTTGGCCGGTCATTTTACTAGTATTATCGATGCCACTTAAACAACATCTTAACAAACTCAACTTGAAAGCAAATGTAACGGCATTAATCTTACCTAGGGATTAAGGAAAAATCAAAAAGATTAATGAAAGGTTAAAGACCTTAATCAAATATTAAGATTTAAATAATAACCTTAATATCGATTAGGTAGCTTTAGTAAGTAGTTCCATGTAACTTATGAGGATCTTTATCTATTTATGAATTTAAAGGATCTTTCTATTGATATACTTAATGGCGACAACAGATTTGTTAGACCCTAAAAAGGGCCATATAATGGTTTATTTTCAAATTGTCGAATAGCCATTTCTTTAAAAGTCTAATTCTTGGTCTCTTTTATTATTATTGTTAATTTACCTTTTGTGGGACACTTTAGGTTAATTATAAAGTTTTAACCCATCCATTAATCAATATTTAAATTCAACTTGGGAATTAGGTTCGCAGCCTCCTTCATCTTTTTATCGATGATTTTTGCATAGATTGCTGTAGTTCTTATTTCTCGATGGCCTAGACGTTTAGACACGGTATAAATATCCGCACCATTCTCTAAAAGTAAAACAGCATTGGTGTGCCTTGCAGAATGGAAGGTGATATGCTTACTTATTCCGGCATCCATGCACCATCGAAGCAATTGCAGATTCATGTGTGCACTATATCGCAGTCCTTTGAAAACTCTTTCCTTAGGCTCCATTCTTTTTCCTAAAAATCCCCTGGCTTGTTGAGAAATATATAAATATTCAACGCCATCCGTTTTTTTCTGCTTAAACACAATCCGAAGAATGGGAATACCATTCTCATCAATTCCTTCTTCTCGAACTTCAGACCATTTCAATTTATTGACATCGGACCATCGAATGCCTGTTAATGCTGAAAATAGAAAAGCTCGTTTCAGGATAGGGAGTTTACATGGGGTGTTTGACAATTTTTGTAGCTCGTCAGAGGTTAGGTATTCTCGAGTGGACTCTCCCATAGAGAAACCCTTAACCTTTTTCATTAAGTTTTCTAGAAGGTATCCTTCGTCGAAGGCAGCATTAAGGCAAGCTTTGAATTTATTGAAATAGGTATGCTTCGTATTCTGGGATAGCTTCTTGAGGCTTTTTGTTACAGCCACTGTATCAAGGTGTTTTTTAAAACCCTTGATGAAATCGACATCCACATCATTGAGTGTGATGTGCTTGGGGCAATACGCCTCTAAGTGTTTTTGTGCGGCATCCCAGTTGTCATAGTTGCCTTTGGTCTGGTAGCGTTCTTCTTTCTTTTGCTCATAAAAGTCTAAAAAACCTATTTTCCCTTTTTTGTCATTTTGAATGTTATATCTGCCTTGATAAACTTCGGCTTTTCGTATTGCCAATATTTGCTCCGCAAGTTCTAGTTGTTCTTGATTCTTCTTTTTTTCAGCAGCCGACTTTGGATTTTCTTTCAAATAAAGTTGGAGGTATTCATAATCCCTCAAATGCTTTGTTTTTCCATTTTCTAGAGTCTGTACGCCCTTATAATATTCTATATACAGACTAAAATTTCCAGTTTTTAGTTTTTTCTTCCTAAGATGAACCTTTATCATGAGACACATTTTTTGCGTCTCATTTAATTAAGCGACACACATGAGACACAATAAAAGTAATAAAATTAGAATAAAAAGGAAAAGTAAAGAAATTATATTTTTTATAAATATTTGATTTACAGTTATTTGAATACAAATGAAACCAAATAAAATTGGAATCTATTTCCCGATACAGAAATTAGCAAAGATATTGCCTAACAGTTCATCATTGGTTACTTGACCAGTAATTTCTCCTAAGTGATACAAAGCTTCACGTACATCAATAGCCATGAGATCACTTGAAAGATCTTCCTTCATGCCAATTTGTACTTTTTCAATTTCTTCCAAAGCTTTAA
>TARA_R110002060_G_scaffold880_3_pt1 | contig 18907 bp, 17 predicted proteins | sample TARA_R110002060 | Tara Oceans TARA_R110002060 (sample SAMEA4397091) | marine metagenome | biome: Polar Biome; feature: [MES] marine water layer (ENVO:01000295) within the mesopelagic zone...; material: water (ENVO:00002006), including particulate matter (ENVO:01000060) such as...... | reverse complement strand
AAACGTAGTTCGAAAATCAGTTGATTGAACTCAAAATGCTCTGTTGGATGCGATTGCTCCATCGCATGATTGGCAAAGCCACAACCAAACTTAACTTTGTCATTTCCATTAGGGCCATGAATAACTAGATGCTGCCCTTTAGCTACCCAATTTAACGAAAGTAAGTGTTCAACCTGACTGCGCTTTATACTGGGCTGTTGTTTTAAATCAAAGTCAGAAACCTCAACACACGGATAAGGCAATTTGGCTTGGCGCTTCAGTCTTTCAACCTTCTGGATAAGTTGATTTTCAGCAACAAAGTCAAGCATCATGATCATACGTTCTTCGAAATTCAATGATTCAAATGACGGTGAAGAGCACAGGCGAATATAAGCCCGTCCGAGGTGTTTCATACGCACTTTAGCGCAACAGTTAGTGACGGATTGACTAGTGTACATAATGAGTATCTCCATTGGTGTTGTTTTGTGTTTTCTGTTGGTATAACTGATATGCATCTTGAAGCCCTTCATTCGTGGTTACATCAGCTTTCAAAGCATCTGAGAAAGCAGTTACGGTTAAGCGCCCAAGTGAAACCACCCACTGACAAGTTTCTACGTATTTATCAAACTCACCTTTCTTAACTAAACTTTGAATCTGTAAGCAAGCCTTTCTTGCTTTATAATCAGGCTCTCCAGCGCCTTTGTATTGCGCTTCAACTAAAGTGACAACAGACTCATCAATCTGACTAGCCCATTCAATGAAGTGAGCTTTATTTTGCTCAACGAGCACTCTATGATTCATGGGCATATGTTCTGGTTTCATTGAGTCTTTCTCACCGTCTTTTAGGCGGGTATGAATGCAAACAGTTTTGTTTTTACATTTCATTTCCACTTCATTTCCAGTAACGATAACAGTTACTTTTTGACCCTTTAAGTTTTCTGGTATCGAATAATGACCGCCCTCAAAGACAAACTTGTAATCTTTTTGCACCGTAATCACATGCGTTTCTACAGGCAAAGGAAAGCGCTTGGCGTTTAACTCTCGGAGTGCTTGTTGCTCACGAGCAAAAAATCGCTCTGTACTGGTATCATTTGTTTCAGGTGAAATCTTGCTGTTGATTTCTTCAACTTTACTTTTAAGCCATGTATTAAAGTCATTTAAATCTAAAAATGTAAGCTCTCGTGCATAAGCCAAAATAGCATCTACAAATTTTCTAACCGTGCGCTCAGCACGATAGTTATATCGGGGACTTCTAATTGGAATATCAAAGGGAATAAAATCATAATGTTCAGAAAACATACGATACTGAGCCGTAATCTTTTTAGTGTTTTTTCTGCTTGTGCGTAAAGCTGCGGCATTGTCTGTTACAACAAAAACGGGAACACCATTTACATCAATAAACACCTGCTCCATAAAATTGAGCCAAGATTCTTGAGTTTCATCAACAGCACCTTTGATGAACGCAAGATCTGAATCACCAAACGCACCTGCAAATATACTAACGGGGATATTTTCGTTTATGCCTATGTAAACTTTAGAGCCAGCAATATCACAAAAGAAATAATCTCCAGGTGCTTTGAATTGAGTCATACTGCGGTCAGAATCATCACGATATGATTTCAAGTCGTTGTAATAGGTAGTTCGGCCAACGCCTAACACACCATGTTCAAGTAAAAATTCGCGCCAATAATCTTCTTTTTTTAAATTTCCCTTTTCATGTGTTCTGTCATTTAAGCGCTTATATACCTCAGCACAATTTGGGCGGATCAAGTTTGACTTCCTAAATGGATAATTAGGAAAAAGGCAGGTAATTAGCTCATCGTTATCAAGTGATTTAACCTTAGGCCATGTTAAACCAGCCGTTAAAGCAGACTTAAAGTAACGGCTAACAGTTTGATGGCTGACCTCTATTTGTCGAGCTATAGCACGATTGGACCATGTGGATAAATACTTAAACTTAAGCAAAAATCGTGCTTTATCGCCTGATATCATGTTTTTATCCATCAACAATCTCCCTCAAGAAATCGGCTGATTTCTTGACAAAAGCTATAGCTTGACTAGTATTGATGGTGTCGGGTCTCAAACGACAAAAATCAAAACGTAGCCTCTTGTCTTAGCCCACAAGGGGCTTTTTATTTCTATCTCAAACGATTACGTCAATTCATATCTTTACCTTCAACCTTTTGAATATTATCCGTAGCCTGTAGCGCCATAAAACGAGCGACTTCTACCGTTAACGCAAAGTGTCCTCTTCGGTTTGGCATTTTAAAAACGGGAATAGGAAATGTGCCTTTACTAACAGCTTGATGAATAGCTGCGGTGCTGGAGTAATTCATCGCCTTTTTTAAATCACTTACAGTTAGAATTGGTGTCCCAAATAACTTAAGTAAATCGCACTCGATCTTCTTTGTTAACGCTTTAAGCTCTGTATCTGTCATGGTAAAAACCTTCCAAACCTATCCTCATCTATTTAAGGCTATACTGAATATTAAAAATATCGAACGGAAAGCTTCTTAGGTGTAATGGAAAATAATACAGTCATGACTAAGGGTAGTAACCCATTAAAAAGACAAGCGAATATTGCTAACCATTCTAGACAAGAAGGAAGTATTTCTTTAACTGAATCTAATACTTTGTCTTTTAATAAAAAAACTCGCACTTGTAAAACATGGGATAAGAGTGCTTATAAATCGTTATCAAATGAGATCAGATCTATGTCATCTCAGTTCGCACTTATGGAGTACATGAATCGTAACGATATCAACTACCTACAGGAGCTTTACCCAAAGCTAAAACAGGCAAAAATAACAACCGAAAATGAAATAAGGAATGGTGATTACAGAAAAAGGTTAACTGGTACAGCCTTATCAAAAGTTAGCTTCAGAAATTTCAACAAAGCCACTAATTATCGCTGTTACTCTTCGCTTAATCATTGCTTATGGCTGTTACTACATCAAAACTCATTATTGCTCACCAATCCTTTCAAAATTATCAACGCGCTTCCAAAATCAGTTAGGCTTAAACTTCTCAATAAGCCAATTAACAAAAATACAACTTTTAGTGACCTACGAGTTTTGGTGAAACAATCATACAAACAACAGCGCGACTCTTTTTATCTCTTAGACGATCTTGATGGGTTCATGGCTTTATTATTAACAGCCATTTTTCAGGTAGTCATTTGGCAACAAACTAGACCAACTAATTCAGAGTTGTTAACTAGCAAAATGTTTACAGAATTATTTGAAGTAAAGTTTCCATTAGCTAAGTCAGACGTAATGAAAATAAAAATAGAAAGCCTCTTAAAGTTTTACGAAGATCGTAAGCAGAATTAATACCTTCCTATAAAAATTTTTAACCAACTCTACGTCACGTAACCATAAGAAATTAAACCTACCCTCTGATTTATTTTTAGCTTAATAATAACTTTGTTATTGGTCCACGATAACTGAATTGATGGTAAAGGATAAATAAACTGACTGGTCTTAGCCACTGGACTTTAGAAATGTAAAATACGGGTTCAGGGAACTTCAATCCACTGCAAATAGACCGTAAATCCAAAAGGCATGGACCTCAAAAATTCGATAACGTGGACCAATCAAAGTTGAAAACAACATGGGGTTATTGATTTATTTTAAGGTAAATTAATTGGTTACATGAATTGCAAGAGGCAAGTTAACTTTATCATCACTCAATGTAAAAGACCATTTTTCGCTTAAAACCACCAACATATTTCAATAAATTATTGGCGATTTTAACTGCCATTATTTATCATAAGCCATAGTTTGAACCGATGGATATATCGATGAACACGATAGTCACCGACTGGCAAATTGTTTCAATTATTGAAGGTAGTGATTTGGTAGGAAAAATTCTGTATGCAACAATAGTTGATGATCCGAGCTGTCGTTTTGGCAAGGGAGATTATGTATGCACTTCTAAAATAGAAACCATCCGCATTGATCTTCAATTAATCAAAACAATAACAGGCAGTTTGTATCAAATACTCGGTAATGGCTCCAGGGCCGAAATTGAGATGAAAGATTTCGAGCTGCTTCGCAACGGCTTCAGCCCAAAGATGATCAACCAGCTTAATTTGGCACCAAACGACTACTTTCACTAGACGATAAGTGGCTAGCTATTAAAAATATCTTGATAACTGTCACTCAAGGAGCACAGTCGTTTAGACATTTCATCATAATCTTCATGCTGAATTAATAACGGCATCACTTTAATTTTCAGTGCATTGATCATTGCATAGCGATGGTTTCCTCCTAATAACAATACCTCGTTGGCAAAGTTGGGATGAGGCTTAGCCACTACTGGTGTTAAAGGGTGTCCTTCTGAACAATATGCAATTACACGGGCAAGTTTGTGAGTAAACCCTAGCTCCCATAACTCTTCAGGCGATCGTTTACTATAGTGGCACAAGTTGCCATAAAACTCGGATTGAAGGACCCAACACAGCAGGAAACCATCAGGGTAATTCTTAGCATATTCTATTGGCGATACACCATCAAATGCGAACCTAAAGTTTTCAGGATTTAAATCCCAATGAATATCAAATGAAGGCCACTCATCAACAGGCAAACACTCAAAACTTCTAACCTTATCTTGAAGATTTAATCGAATTTCACCTAATTTACGATATTGCTCAAGATCCCAGCCGTCATCTATGGCTTGGTTTTCCATTATCGATTCATGGGTAATACCTTCATCTTCCATTGCCTTCAATATATCTTCAAGCTCTGTCATCGATTAATCACGCAAAATTATGACAGGTCTGTCGCCATAATTTTTTTCATGGTTAGATAGTTCTTCATATATATCCTCAACGAGTATTGGCGAAGACATATTAGACGATGTCTTATCTAATATAGTTATCTTAGGGCCGCATACTTCATAGTCACGCTCACTATCATTGCTAGAAACTATCGTACCTTCCGCTGAATATAAGGCATAAAAAATGATATCACCTATCCTGTAGGTAATTGCGCCTAGTAATACGATTTCATCTTCAGAATCTAGCTTACCATCTGTAATATTAAATAAAATACGGAATCGCCCCGCATGCCCTTGATAAAAATCTAGAATATCTGAGGCTGATGATTTCAAATATTCCATTTCTTCAAAGCTAATGAATACTTCTTCGCCAACATCAAATAACTGAGTTATTCTCATCAATGTATTTAATGTTTCAACCTTGCTGGAATAATCAACACTTTTACCATCTGAATTGATGCTTCCAAGTACTTCTTGTCCACCGTCACCTTTGAGTAATATTTTGTAAGTATCACCACTTGAGACATCAATGATGAATTTTAGATTGCCTCTTAAATCACGTAGTTTAAAAGGCTTTACACCGAAATCAAATTTAAAACTTAGGTGTTTACTATTGTGTTTAAGTGTTAGGTCGAAAAAGCTAGCTTTGTATCTTGATTTAAACAGAGGGTGATTAAAGTCCCCTAAAAATTGAGGAAAATAAGCTTCAACGTCAAACCTGTAATCATTACTAATACTCCCTTTACGAAAAATCATTTTCGCTTTAGCTGTAGGTTCTAGTCGAGTCAATGACAGTTCAGCCGACTCTGAACTCAAGTCAGACTTATTACTCAATTGACCAAATCGTTTTTCGGTAGCAGATAAATTTGAGATACGAGCCTTTTCCCTGAGACCAAGGTGTACATCAATAAGCTCTTCCAAGTTTTCTTTACCAATCAGGTCGAACTTAATTTTCAGACGTTCTTCATCATAGCCTACGTTCTCTAGACAGTTTCTCTTGCGATTTATGTAGTCGCTAAGGTTCCCGATGTATGATTTCAATTTTTTAGCAAGTGACTCGCCTGCTAACTCAGTCAATAGGTGACTTTCATCATAATGAAGTGTATAGCTCTTTTGATCTGTCGTAGTGACTAACTCAAGTACTTTTTCAATAAGATCTTCGTCCATATGCCGAAGAAAAGCTCTAACTGGCAAATTAGCATTGTCATATTCAATGAATATATAAAAGCAAGGAAGTGGATCTACGGCTAGTTTACGCAAATTTGATAAGCCAATAGACAGCTTACGCTCCTGCCCATCAGTCGCCTTAACTTGAACTTTACACTTTGGCGCGGATTGATGGACATGAAGGCCAGTTATTTCGTTACTAAATGGGAATTCAACTATGAAGTCCCAGCCCATTTTATCTTTTGTTGATTTGTTAGCAATTAAACCAACTTCAGAACACCAAGCATTGAAATGTAATTCACCTAAATCACCTAAGTCTCTCACTAATTAACTTCCTTACTAACATTTATCATGAGCTAAAATAAGGAAACCAGCTCCTGCTGGCTTTCACTTGCTTGTATGTTTTTCTTTGCTCCCAAAGAAGCCAAACCTTCGGGCAACTAGCAGTGGTGCTGTTTGAAATCAAAATAAACCTGACTTTATTAAATTAATTACTACGAATCCATTTTATTTTTTTAGGGTTAAAGTAAACCTTTGTTTTATTCAACGGAAGTAAAGTATTTTCAAAGCTTATTGATATATTATCAAGTTTGGGATTATCTAACTCATAAACTAAATTAAAACATTCAAACTTATCATCTACTTTTTCTTTATAAATATTTAAGATCTTATTTTCCACTGTCTCACTATTCGCGCCCCAAACTTGTCCATCAAAGTCGAAATCACAAACAACGGATCGTTCAGTTTTAAAAACGGTAATTGGTTGGTATTTCATACTTGAAGTAGCACCACTTAATTCCACCGAAACATTATACGGTGAAAAAGAATATTCCTGAGTATTTACCTTTCCTCTAACCCCCATTTTTATGACAAAAACATTTCCTTTGTCTACTTTAGGATTGGGTTCTTTTGTGACTTCCAAACCAACTACTTTTGAACCTCTGTAGCTGGTTTGATAATGATTCAAATAAACATATAAGTCTACATTACCCATATCTAGGGTATGAGAGATCTCCTTGGGGTTATAATTAATGGTATCCACGTCCCCTTCCCATTTAGTTGTTGATGGTACTAACCTCTCTTCCACAACAACATGAGCGCACGCAGTAACTCCCAAAATAGCTAGAAGTAGAAATCGCTTAATCTGAAACATATATTAATAGTTCCTTTCTAAGTTTTTATAATAATCATAATAGCCTTGGGAGCCTAGTGCATAATACTGCACAGCAAAGGCAGGTGGAATTGAACCAATTGTAAATGCTGTCCCATACCAAGTGTTTTCCATTCCCCAAGCTCTCTCTAGTACACCAACCAGCCTATCATGCATAACAGAAGCTGAACGAACTCCTCCAACATTTTGAGATAGAGTACTCATCATGCTTCCGCTTTCTCCCATTTGTCCCATGAGTCCACTAGAGTTACTTAATATAGATGAAGTGTCACTAATTCCTCGACTTGCCAAAATACTTTTTGCTTCAGAAACTGTTTTACCTATCAAGTCTTTATATAGAGGGTTATCAACGGTTACGCCCATTCCTGTATTATCGACACTTGAGTTGAGCCAATCAACATTCTCGCCTCTAGCGATCATATCTACTTTCAACTGACCGCCCGGTTTTACGACCGCTTCACCTTCAGATGGTTTAAAAGAAGAAGTATCTCCAGCTAATGTATCTGCACTAACTTTTAATGCTTGTGCTAACGCTGCTACCTTGGCACTTTCGCTACAAGAGCCTCCAGAGCCTGCTCCCGCAACACAACCACCCAATGCCGAAGTACCCACCTGTTTTGCAGCTTGCCCTAATGAAGTCACTGTATCGGCATTAGCATATGTTACACCACCTAAGATTGCTCCTGTAAAAGCACCTCTCAATGCTCCCCTCAAGGAACCTGTTGCAATGGCTCCTCCGACAAACCCTGCCGCAGCTCCGGCCCCCATATAAGCTCCTGCTGTCGCATAAGTTACAGATAAGCCTGCATGAGTTACTGTAGTTGCAAGTGCATTTAATGCATAGCCAAAAGTGTAATACGCAGCAACAGCAGCAACAGCTATTTTCCAATACTTCTTCACGAACTTTTTGAGTGATTTAAAGAAATACCCACTCGGATCGGTATAACTCAAAGGATTATTCAGCACATAACTATAGCGGTTGTAGTTTTGACTATTCTTCGGAGCCTGGATATGCGGATCTGCCTGTAAGAACCTCCCCAAAGTTGGATCATAAATCCGCCCATTCATATGAATAATATCGGCATGATCAACCGATTCATGGCCGGTATAACCTCTTGGTGTAATATCCAATAATTGCGCTAACGTTAACGTGCTAAATACACCTAAGGTTGAAATATAATTACCGCTATCAATCACTTGTTTTTTACCCCAAGCATCGAAATATAGTTTTTGTTTAATGTCACCATTAGCGTCTGAAATAGTGTCTATGCTACCTAAATGATCTTTATGCAAGTAATTTATCTCACGAGAACCATTACTGCGCCTTAATTCGATTGCACCAGGCAAATTACGGCGCGTAGTCACCACTGCTGAATTAGATTTACTGACCACTTCAACATTACCTATATAGTAAGTCGTTGTAGTCACACTTTCACCATCAACAGTTTCTGTGGTAACACGTTTAAAGCGTTTACGATCACTGCCGTAGGTAAAGGCCGAGTTGCCTTGGCTATTAACAATACTGATAGGTTTATCAAAGTGGCTATAACCAATAGTACGTCCTTTGCCAGAGGTCATATTACCGTTGGCATCATACTGATAACTTTGTGTAGTACAATTCGCACTTCCCAAACCACTCACCGCATGTGGTCGAGCTGGGCTATAGCAGTAATTACCAACATCATGCTTCCACAATATGTTGCCATTTGCTGCATAGCGAATTTTTTCAACATTATTGATATCGGTTAAGCGATTGATATCATCATAATCAAAACTTTCAGACTGACCTAAGGTGCCATTGTTAAGGGTATGGTTAATACGGCTGCGTAAATTACCAAGGCCATCAAAAGTATAAGTATTTTGTTGAATCGCTACACCATTACTTTCTGTGCTAATTGAATTAATAAAGCCATTAGCTTGGTTAAAATCTTTTATCGAAGATGTTAGATTATCACTTTGATTAAAGTGCGTAACATTACCTAATGCATCCATTGCGGTTACTTGATAGTAAGCTTTAGCGTCAGCACTGGCACCATTTCGTGCTTCCACTTGCTTTTCCAGATAACCATAAGTATTGTAGTGATTTTGTACACCCCAACAATTACCGAAAATACGACCATTGTTTACACAGCCTTGTAAGTTCGTGTTGTCAGCTTCAAAACGTTGAAATACTCGCCCTTTGTTATCATAAGTAACTTGTTGACTGTAGGTCATGTTGTCAATGGTTGTTCTGACCACATCAGTCCGACCAAAGCCATCGTAGAAAAATTGTTTTATTTGATTCTCGTTACCTTCTGATTGCAATAAATGTGAAGTTAGAAAGTTGTAGTCGGTGTAGTCGTTTACATTATTACCCGTCACTGCCCGCAGTACCGTTCGGCCAAGACTGTCACGATAAAATTTAGTCGTAAAACCATTTGCACTGGTTTGACTTATAAGCTCGCCTAAATTATTGTAAACATAACTCCAAGCTCCTTTATTTGGGTCATTCATGGCAATTTTACGACCATAATTATCATACGTAGTTTCAATAGCAGTGCTATCAACGCCAGTCACTTGGGTTAAATTTCCTACCGCATTATATTGATAAATAGTGCTGCCTGCGGCGTCTTGCATACTAATGCTTTCGCCCAAGATATTTTTAGTTTCAACCTGAATGCTCGATAGCGCATAACTGTCGTTGGTGTTAACAGTGGTAGTCACAGTTAAACCATTATAGTTAACCGTGCTGGTAGTGCCAGCAGTCGTACTTGTTGCTGTTTCAGACGATTGTACTCGGCCAAAAACATCATAGCCGGTAATGTTCCAGTACGCTGTTGCTCCAGCAAAGTAAGGCATACTTTCTTTAACTATTCTTCCATAAGCGTCATAAAAGATGTTTCTCCTAATGGTAGTCCCATCAAAACTGACTTTTTCACTACTTACTGCATGGCCACTGGTATTAAAATGGCTAGCAACTATTGGCTTACCTGATGAAGTGGTGTATTCGGTATAATACAATGATGATGTGTTATATATATCAAGATAAAGATGACGGGTGGTTTTTCTCCATTGTCCTAGACTGTTCCCGGTGTAATATTGATTACCAAAGTCGTCATAGCCTATATTAGTGACTATATTATTAATGTCTGTTGTTTGTGTAACTTGACCTCGGCTATTACGGTTATTAACGGTAGTTAAGGTAAACTTATCATTTGCTTTTGAAACGACATAGCGCCCTTGTTCATCATAAGTGCTTATAGAACGGCGAAACACTTTTTTATTAGTTATATTTCCAACGTTATCGTCCGTATTAATGTGAGCACTATCACAACTTATATTCCCTACATTGGCATAAATAATAGTTTTTATTTCATTACCTTTTGTATCATAGCAATGCAAGGTATTCAGTTCTTCGGAACTACCTAAATTAACTGTTTCAAGCGTTAACATACCACTTGTGCTGTGATATGCGAATGACGATCCTCGAGTGATAGTTCGTTGAGTTGTCGGATATGCTAACGGACGATTATGGGTAACGGAGGTACTCGACAATCGACCTAACCACCAACTACTTACATCATCATCCGTATAAGTATTAGATGTCGTTACTGTTGATAGCGTGGTGTTTGACGCATTTTTTGTGGTTACTGCAATGGTATTCAAATTTGCATGGTTATCGCTATATACTTGGTAGGTGTTATCAGTAACAGTTTCCGCTATTTTGCTTGTCGCCGTACCTGCATCATTAAGACTGTACTGATACTCAGTGATAAAGTCTATATATGGAAAGACAATACTCGATGAATGTAACCACTTTTCGTTATATGTATTAATAGAATAATTTATACGTTGGTTAACAGCTAACGACGTGGAGCCATCAATGGCTAGTGCATCTATTTGCGGACCACCAAAATAACTGAGGGTTCCGATGGGCATGCCTATATATGGAAAATTTTGATGATATACTGTATCAGTTGTGATATTAGTTTGATGGTCATAACTGGTGAGCTTTTCAAAACCTAAGTTACCACGACCACCTGCTTGTGCTCGCAAACCTTGATATTTATAACTAACACTGACTTGATTGTCCGTTTCATACAAATTAGTCGAGGTGTTGTAACCTGGTGCATCAGAGGTGACCGTGCTGACTAAATAACTAGGAGAAACAAGGTCATAAACAGGTGAACCATTGCCATAACCGGTTAGCGTTTCGGCGTTATCAGCTTTAGTATAGAATTCATCATTAGTTAGAAGATCATATTCAATATAAGTTTTCAAGCCAAAACCATTGGTGATGGTATGAATACGATTACCCGGTTGGTTGGTCCATTGCACGTTAAAGTTAGGGTAATTACCCGTGTAATACCAGTCAGCGTTAGTTCGATAATAAAAAGTACGACTGCTGTAATCAATTCTGGCAGTGTCAAGCCTACCATCACCATTCCAATCACCGATGAGTGTATTATCGGTATTCGAATCAAAACTTGATTCACTAAATAACACCACACTTGTGCCAAATGTTTTTGCTTGTTGATAGTGCACTAGCCATTCACCATCTTCTTTATTGAAATATAAAATGTCTGCTTGACCATCTTTATTAACATCAACAAATTGCATATTTTGGATGTCGCCCGCACTTACGGTAAAACCATCAGCATTTAGTATAGCGATATTAATTTGTTCATCAGCAAAACCTCTACCGTTAGAAATATTTAATTTATAACCACCATTGCTTTTATGCATTACATCACTTAAGCCATCTCCGTTAATATCGCTAACAAATATTTCTTTGCTTTTCGCAATTGAAGATGTGGTTGATGAGTTAGGTACAGCCCCTATCACTTGATAACTATATACACCGTTATCTTCTGTTAGTTCAAAAACAGCCCAGTAATATGAATAGGTTTCGCTACCACCGTCAGTTCTAGACTCATAATGGTTTTTAATACGCAAGACTATGTCTGATACGCCATCACCATTAAAATCCGAAGCAGGTAAGTGTGTTATAAAATCTGATATTGAGCTTCGAGAATGTAATGGGCTAATTGAGTTTAACCTAGGTACCGCAATATTTATTGTTATTGCACTACCAAAAACTCCGTAGCTATTTAAGCGAATGTAATTCGCATTATTGTGTCGGTAGATCATATCAATATCACCGTCGGCATCAACATCATTAAAGGCGACATTTGTACCAGTTTGCGTAGTATTAGGCCCTAAATATTTAATGTAGTTTGTAGTTGTTCTATCAATCCCGGTACGATCATCTTGAATAGTAGATATAACAGCATCATCTAGGTCGTAAGAAACCCATTTATTTAATCCACCAAGACCTCGAGGGTAAATAATCTCCATTTTACTATCACCATCAATATCTAATGGCATTATGCTTGGCTCTTCACCATCATTAAGTGAAAATGAATCTATACGAGAAGAAGTCTGTAATGTGCCTTTGTTGTTGTAGCTAATATATAAATCATAATGGCCGCTGGTTTCTACAATGTAAGCTAAGTCATTAAAACCATCGCCGTCGAGATCGAACGGCACACTAGCTTTAAGTGTACCTGATCCTAAACTAAGGTTTTGATCCGATGTAAAGGTACCTATACTTGGCTGGTTGTGCCAGTCAAATATAGTTGCAGGTAAACACGTTCCTGCACTACTGCCGTTACATTCTTCAATTTTTTTAACGCGATAATTACTTGTTACTGAATCATTTTCGTACGTTAAATGATAACTTTGGATGGCTGATATGGTGCTGTAATGATTATAAATAACAATATCGTCTAATAGCGCCGTATTTTCGACTTTTTCGCCAAACATATAACCGTAAGCTTGATCGACACGCTCTACGCCACTTCTATAATTAAACTGAACGCGATTACCACTGTATTCAATGCTATCAATGGTGACCTCATTTTCTCCAAAACCGTCTGTTTCGGTATTGTAATAAAAGAAAAGTGAGTTTTCGGATCTCTTTAAGTTGTCACTAGTACTGGCAATAAACCAAGTAAATGCAGTATCATTACTACTAAGGTGAATACTATCAGTTCTCGTATTAGATATATCTTGATTGCCATAGTAACTGATAGAACCGTCGGTACGTTCTACAGTAAAGTATGCTGGTCCATCGCCAGCTACACCTTTAGAGATCACTCTAACTTTGCTATCGATTTCAGTTCTATATTCTGTACCAACTCCTCCATATGCACCACTGACCGCGAGTAGCTTTTGACCATCTAAACAAAAACGGTCTTGGTTCGTTAATGAAATAGATTTTACATGACCATCTTGTTCTTGTGTTTGTCGACAACGTGAAATTGCTGAAAGGCCACTTAGGTTGAAGCCAATACCTAAACGACCGTTGCCACTACCAGAACTGTAATGAAGTGATAAACTCGGTGTTACACTGGCAATTCCTTGGGGTAATTTTAAAGGAACGCTATACGTAGCAGCCCCTGACTCATCTACTTTAAAACTCCCTGGCGTTAAGCCAATTCCAGCATTGTGTAGTGTATCTGTCGGAGGAACCGAAGCTAAAGCAGGCGCTACAGGGATTGCTATATTTTTTTCAGCACTAGGTTCAACGGTTAAAGTAATAGAACTACTCCACCCTCCTGTACTTGTACATGAATTGTGAGTACAAGCCATTACCCTTACGCTTGAATACCCTGAAAAAAGACTATCGATTACAACGAATAATTCATCAGTAATTAAGATAATGACCCATTCGCCCGAAGCATTTAATGCCTGAATTTCATATTTACTCGCATGTTCAACATCAGCCCAGGATAATGTTGAAATGCCACCATTGGTAGATATTTGAACATTACTAGGTGCCGTAAAGTTTGTACTTGGTACATAAGGAATAAATGTGGTTATATCACCAATATTTATGGGCACCCAAGTTGTTTCTGCGTAGCTTAAAGTCGAATACAGAAAGGTAATACAAATAATTATATGGCGAATCATTGAGGTCATACTATGCAATCCTTAGCAAATAATGCTACTGGCAAATGTTATTGTTTTTAATGTTCTGTAGTTGTTGCCATTTAGTATTAAGAACAACTAAATACTGTAGCAATGGTGCCTACATGATTTTATTAAAGCTTATTCTAGTTATCATACTGAAAATTTGATAACTACTTTATTATTAACACTAAAATAATTTATCTTAAAACTTCTCCTAAGCCGATACATTATTTCACTTTAAAATAACGTATACTTACATTGGCCCAGCTAGCAAAGTTATTACAATTTTCAGGCACGTCGTCACCATCAAAATGAATGTAATCTAAAACAGATTTAGTCGATTTTGCCGCTAAGAATGTCGAATACATCATTTTGCAGGTCTCCTGGCCGGTTTGATAACCTGTGCCACTAACCGTCCAAACAGCTTCGGCGTTGCAAAAAAATACTGGTTTATTCATCGTGCTTAACTTAACCATAAACCGACCATTACCATGATACGCAAGTTCTTCAACAGTTCCCGCACACGTTAATGTTCCTGCATTTGCAAATATTGATAACAATAAAAATAAAATACCTGAAATACCTTTAATCACATTAACCTCCTATCATTCATATAAACTTCATTAATGGTTTCTACTCACTACTATGCCATAACCTGTTTTAGTAATATCACATGTGGTCGTTCCGTCAAAGTAGCTTATATTTGCTATAAAAACACTTTGATTTTGTGTAAGAGCAGATGCGATTAATCCGTAGTAATATGGGTATGATGGATCAGTTTCTGGAATATAAAGGTTAAAACCATGCCAACTTGGTTTACAGTAGGTATCAAATGCTGAATTAGTCATTTTCAACCAAAGTTTTCCGTCACCTTTTAACTGCACCCGTTCGATAGTAGACGTTAAATCTACACCCGCAAGGCTACTTACAGAAAAAAGTAAACTTATAAAGAACACTCTAAGTTTCATTATTGTCTCAATATTTAAGCTTAAAGAAAGGTACGATTATTAAATCGTTCCAATATAAATGGGGACAGGTGCCGATCCATATGTAGCCATTGTTGAACAAGAGCCTGTGCCTGCAAAATAAAAAGTAGCTTTGGTGGCATCACTTTGAACATTTTGCAACATACTTGTCCACATTGCGCACGTGGTAACACTTACCCCTTGGCGTTCAGATTGTAAATTACAAATATAGGTAAAATCACCTCTACCTGTATGTAAAACATTAACGCTGCCATCGGCATATATCAGAACTCTGGAAATATCAACATTGCAATTAAAAGCAGCAAGCGATTGAAATGATATTAAAAATACAAAAAAAGCCGTTAATTTAGTTTTCATAATAGTCCTTTATTTTATTTGTCAGATACAACACAAACCAATTGCCGTGCTGATTCATCATCGTTGGTTCTAATCCAAAGCAGGTGTTCTAATGTATGAGAACACAGCAATACAGAATAGATAGTATGATAATTTTTACTATCTGTGCTTAACCGGATATATCCATTTTTACCTTTATCGCAATCTAGCCTAGATTCGTCACCTGTAGTGCTAATTACTGTCGCGACATCTGCCTTTACTATCAACCTTGTATTTAAAACATCGGTCAACTGTGACCATTACAATCAGCAAATACATGCGTAGCTGAAGATAATAATGCAAATAGAATGTTTCATTTTATGAGAACTAGCGAACTTGAAAATTTAGAGCGTGGTCACCGCCCATACGGTTGCATAGCCATTTGAATCAATTGTGGCTTTGTCATAGTGGATCACCACTTGGCTACCGGCATGTTTGGCAGCTAGCAATATAGAAAGAAATTGTTTTTGTGAGGTGTCAGTAGCTCGAATACCGAAGTATGTAACACCAGAAGCCGTTGTATCTAATTGAAACAACATACCGTCCCGCCATGAATTAGGCCAATTACCGCCATAAAAATTAATCAATTTAACCTTACCTGTTAAGGCTGTCGCTGACACACTTTGACTAACAAGTGACATAATTATTAAAATTACAGCAATACATATAGTTTTCATTATTCAAGGTCCTATGTTTAATATTTAATTTACAAATCAAAAGCTGTAGCTTTTATATTACTCTACAAGCCTCGCGTGTTGAATCTCAGGATGATTATGTGGACTACATCCTGCTATCCACACTTGCACTTTTTTTTCTGACAAATGCGCGGCCAATAACATTGAATATACTTCATCAAAAACGGAATTATTCACTTTACTCACCACGTAATACATTGGACTTGTACAGGTATTCGGATTAATAGTCATATTTTCCAGCTGAAAAACTCCATAACCTCCGCTACTAGAGTGAGCATAAGTAACAAGCACTTTACTTGCGATACTCCATTCGCCTGAAAACGCAGAAGATGAGAGCATTGTAAAAAAGAGCACAATTAAAGACTTAAATATATTCATTAAAAACCCTAGGCTAAATTGAAAAATCAATCAGCTATAAAAAAAGAGCTGATTGTGCACATATCCCAACCGGTAACCCCCTCTTTAGTATTATATAAGGGTCTAACTTTTTTTTTTGCCATGAATGCGGCAAGTATAGTTGCGTAGGCCTTATCAACGTCACTACCTCTAAGTTGAGCACCTTGATTATTATAACAACCTGGTAACGAGGCAAAGGTAATAAACGCAGAGCCAGATGTATCAATATAGATATTATTCACTTCGGTCCACGCTCCCCATTCAACCGCTGAGCTATAAAAACTAAAAAGCGAAACCCCAATTGTAATTCCTTTTACTAGTCTGTTCATCATTATTCCTCTAAATTAATTTACTATAAATTTTATGACTTTGGGCCTATTGAGTTTGTTAAATCAGTTAACACGCTTTAAGAATGCAATAATAAATAGCGACAAAAAATAAATTTAACCGTTTTAAAAAAATAATAACTTCTGACTATGAACATTCAGCGTGTCGCATAAAAATATGTGAGGGGGATTTTATCGCTAAAAGCTCTACAGAGAGGGATGATAAAAGATTAGAAAGTTAAAACTGCTTTTTAGTCATCATCCCTAACAACAGAAAACGCATTAAATTTACAATATCTTATATAACAGGTTACAAAATGTAAACACGATCACCACCAATTGTTTACATTCAATAACTAATAATGCAAATGATAAGCTTCAAAGGAGTTAGAGGTAGAATCAATTGCAGGATAGAGTAATTGCTTGTTATGCTGAAATAGTAATAAACACAGCCAGTAAAACGAGATTTATTCAAGCATCACCACATAACTTTCAGGGTAATTGGGCTTATACCACCGGGTTAACCCAACAACGATGTGATACCATCGCTGTTAAATTAGATACAAGACCAAGACTTAGTTATAAAACATCCGAGGAATGTTTTCATGAATAATTACTTTTGTTGTACTTCAAAATTGATATTAAGAATACGTACATCTATTTAGACAAGTAAACCCACCTATTAATAGCAACTTCCCAGCTTTATTTTACAGCCCCAGTAAACTGACCAATTCGGATATAATCCAAAGTTGGGTATGCACCTTGTTGGCAAGTTCCTGGGCCGCCTAAATCAACCTTAATTTTTTGGGCTTGGGCACTCAAAGCCAGACTGATTAGAGCTTGCACTTTAGGGTTTGTTGAATCTAAAGGTAAAGCTGCCCAGTTTTTTACGGGTAAGCCGCCACATGTAATTTTAGAAACATTGGCATGTTTATCAAAAGATATGTACATCAAATTGGCAGAGCCAATTTGAACATGATGTAAATTAGTTTGTGAGACGGTCCAATTGGACCCTAAAGAACTAAAATTTACTAAGAATAACGCTAATATTTTAAATTTCATTAAAAACCTTATAAAAGCTATCGCCGTTTTAAGCGGAAAATTTCAATTGGCTAAAATGTGTGAATACATGCATCTAATTAGACAAGTATACCCACCTAGTAGTAGCAACTTCCCAGCTTTTAAAATTATTACAAGAAGTACCAATTTCAATATTATCAAAATGTATTCTCATGTTTTTAGACATGGAATAACCTGTCAAAAGAGTACTATATACAGTTTTACATTGCTCTGCAGTAATAGGATAATCCGTACCCATAGTATTATTTAGGTGACAAATTTGTACCACTGTATTCATTCCTGATAGTTTTAACATTACACGATCGGTCCCATGTACACCCAATGTTTCCACCTCTCCTTCACATATAACACTACTTGCAGAATATGACGAGAATGAAGCTGCCATACAAGTTATTAACATTATAGATTTCATAAAATATTTCATTTTAATTCCATTAAGATTTATTACCCTGACAGCTAGGTGTTGTTAACTTCCCGCTAAGCGCGCGAAATAGTTTGCTAATATTGCGAGGAACAAGCGCTAGCAAACTGTTTCGCGTCCGTTTGAGTAACTTAATATATACCTGTTTAAACAATAATTATTGAGGTGTAAATTCAATCATATCAAGTGTGAGAACATGGCTCCCTGAGCACTTAGTTCCTTCTCCGCTTACAAATACATATTGGATAGTTTTTTGGGCTGTATAGGCAGCAAGTAATGATGATACTAAAACTGTATTATCGTTGGAAACTACAGCGTGCATTCGATAATGTGTTCCACCTTGACAAGCGTCTAGTTCAGGAGAAAAACGGATATAAGTTGCACTATTAGAAACCCTTAAACTTTGTACTTTTAAGACTCCTGATTGATAGACTTGAGCATTAGTATTATTACATAAGACTATTAAAATACATCCCAAAATTATTTTTTTCACGACAACTCCAATGTTGATTAAGGTATATAACTCCCCGCTAAGAGGAAGCTTATAAGTTGGCTAAATTTGTTGAACGGAGTGAAAA
>TARA_R110002060_G_scaffold4121_4_pt1 | contig 19015 bp, 23 predicted proteins | sample TARA_R110002060 | Tara Oceans TARA_R110002060 (sample SAMEA4397091) | marine metagenome | biome: Polar Biome; feature: [MES] marine water layer (ENVO:01000295) within the mesopelagic zone...; material: water (ENVO:00002006), including particulate matter (ENVO:01000060) such as...... | reverse complement strand
TGAATGCAGAATCCTTCGGAGCAGAACTATTAGACTATCCACACCCCATGAGTGACCGCCAAAAACACCGTATCAGTAAACTCGGAGGTCGTATCGAGAAAAGTATGAATCGTTCAGACGCATCTCGTTACATTAAATCTTTAATGGCAGACCCTCTCCACGCTGAAACACAAGCCCTAGACTGTTCCACTTGTCAAGGATGGGGGTGGAACGAAGATTTAAACATGGTTTGCGATGCAGACGGATGTATAGGTGGTTGGGTAGTTCCTAAGAAACCGAGTCTTTTAGAGCGTGGTCTTGAACTAGGTGCAGGTGTAGGAATGGGCATGGCTAGTGTAGCCATAGTATTCGGTCTGCTCGGTGGCACAGTAGGATTAGCCGCAGAAGAACTAAAGAAAAGGAGGGATTAGAAGTATGCAATTCGGAGGGATAATAGCGACAGACTCTATGAAGGAACAAGAGGATAAAAGAGTTAATGATTTATCTCGACCCACACCTTTGAAAAGTGGATTCGGAGGCATTGTAGCCACAGACGCGTTAAAGAAAAAAGTGGAAAAGAGAAAGGCTCGATTCACAAGCCTAGGGGATAAAGATTTGGCTCAGGAGTGTCCAGAGTGCGAGGGTTTCGGTTATCACTTTAAACGTGACTCCCAATTAGGGGAAAATTGCTCAAATTGTATTCAAGGATGGGTCATCAAAGATTCTGATGATGTAATTTCAACTTTAACTGATGATGAAACTTTTGAAAAAGGCGTTAAACTTGGGGCAGGAATGGCTGTGGGTTTTACCGCGATTTCTATTGGTTTTGGGTTAGCGGCAGGAATTATAGGATTGGCTTATCAAAAAGCCACAGGTGAGTAATGGGACTACAAGGGGGATGTGAGTGCTATGATACCACTGTTTCCCGTGTCTATGATTCATTTAGCATTATCATGGGTGACAGCAGTAACAGAGGCAGATAAAATGGTAGAAAGAAGTGGAAAGTTTTTTGATATTGACCATTTGTTACCTTTAGAGGAGCAAGACCGTCCTCGCGGGGTCGTTACCTATGATAAAGGGGTTCAAACTTACAAGGAATTCGCTGACGATGAAATCCTGAAGTTTCACCAACACGGTTCAGTCAGTCCGTTAATGTCGGTTATTGGACGAACAGGAAAAACAGCACAGAATTTCAATCTAGCGGCAGAAAGTGACCCTCGTCTAGTCAACCCTGTTTCCATTAAACCTGAAGGAACTGCTTCTTCCTCTGGTGTGACTCCTGAAAACTTTGGTCAAACTCCTTCACCGTCTTTAATCAGCGACTTTAGGCTGAATTCCATGTTGAGACAGGTAGGTAACGCTTTCCCTCGACAAGACTTAAACATTCCTCGAAGAGATTTAATCGCTACTAGCACCGTTAATCTTATGTCTCCTTTCGGAAGGTAATCTTAACGGTTAAAACCGAGCCTTCTTATAGTCAAACCGACAAGTGAAGGTGATTATCATGTCGAAAGAGGCGATGTTAAAGAATGCTTTTATTTTAGCGGCTTCCGTTGGAGGTGGTTATTGGTTAGTTTCAAAGGCTGTTTCCACAGAGATGTTGGCAGAACAAGTGGAACAACCTTCAGATGTTTTCCCTGCTGATGCAGAACGAATGATGTATGCGGCTACGGCGGCACAAACTGTTATTCCTTACGCACTTTACGAAGGCGCACAAGGTTCACTTTACCGAGATTTCGTCTTTGACGGACAGGCTCACTTGCCTAGTGACGCTCCGTTATACAGCCGTCCTGCTTTAACTACTTTAAACTATGATAGAGCCTTCGGTTCTGGCCCTGCTCGCATTTTAAACTTGCCTTACCGCGTCCACGAAGGAAATCCTGTGGAACTGTCGGGAACAGCAGTTTCAGGTTCTTACGCTACACCCGCAGGTAGAGTTCCTGCTGGAGAGTTTAGTGCTGAAAGTGTTCCTGTGTTTTTCACTCCTGCTAACAGAGTTCCTAACGGATTAGAAACTTTAACTGAATTAGATTTAAGCCAACCTCACACGGAAAGTTGGAACGAAGTAGGTTACAATAACGAAATGCCTACTTACCCTTTAGTCGAGCCTCGCACTAACTCTATTGTGTCCACAGTTATTGATGATGCTGGAGGGGTTGTTACACCTGAAGGACAGTATTTATCTTACGGTCGAGACAGCCCGTTGATTTACTCACCTTTTACTTTTATGCAGGACACCCCTGATAACGACCGTTACTACACTAACGGAACAGAAACTAAATCTCGACATGAGTGGGAACAAGACTACGCTATTTACGGTTACGGTGACCAAAGCATCTCTTTGGCAAGTCGAAGTGGCATGAACAGTTTAAATCTGAGGCGTAGGTAAGGATTCTTATAGTTGAACCAATAAATAAAGATAGGTGAGTTTAAATGGCGAAAAAATACGATGCAATTCTTCTTTACTCTGACGACATTTGGAATAACAACCGTGAGGGCGATTTTAGCGATGCTGAAGTTATTATGAAAGGTAAAGCCAGCGAAACTAACTGTGAGACTTACTTTCCTTGTGGACTTTATTACGAACTAGGTGCTACTGATGATTTAGGTTATCAATGTTTAGACATTAGTTCTGATGATAAGAAATATGGATTTGAAGTCGTTACCATAGTTCTTTTAAGTCCTGATGGTCGTAAAATGCCTTTGGAATACCCTACTAACAGTCGTCAATACCCTGTTACTTTTGGAGGTAAAGACGGTCAAGCCGTTAGTTTCTTCGTAGATGGTGTAGAAACTTACCGCAGTAGCAAAAATGCTAAAGCAAAGGCTAAGAAGTTTATCGAGGAGCGCATTGAAAAACTACGGTCTTGTGACGCACCTTTCGCCGCCGAGTCTATGGAGATGGGAATGGAAGAAATGGCTTCCGAGTTCTCTGTGGAGAGAATCAATCCAACTCCTGTTTCGGGCAAGGCTGATATGAAGGCTGAGTCTTTTGGTGCAGAAGAAAATCTAGCAGTAGCAGACGTTGACATTCACGATGGAATGAACATTCCAGCAGGTAGCGGTGCTATTATCGGACAGGCGATACCTGAAACTGATTTCACACCATTCGGTGCTTCGGCAGAAGACACACCTGTTCCAGCAGACCCAAGAGTAAGTCCTATGGCTGACGGTTTGCACATTCCTGCTAACAGTCCTGCTTTAGATTTACCAAGAGAAAATGCAGAGATTGGCGGAGTAGATTTCAAGGCTGATTCCAGCCCACTTCCACCAGACCCTAGAGTAAGTCCTTTAAACACAGGACTTCACAAACCTTCTGACAGCCCTGACTTGTCTGCTGAATATGATTTCCAAAACCAAGCCATCACGACTATTACTGCTGATAATGAAGACGAAGCCCGTGAAAAGTTCGCAGGTTCATACGATGCCTCATATGAGATATGGGACATAGTTGATGTTAGAAAAGCCGAAAACATGGGACTGTCTGCTGAAGAAAACCTTGCTATTCAAGACGTTGAGATTTGGGACGGCATGGTTCTTCCTGAAGGAACAGGAAACGTCATGGGTCAAATGACTCCTACTACTGATTTCACTCCTTTCGGCGTATCAGCCGAGCAAGCGGCAGACCCAATGCCTAACGAGAGTGCTATTGTAGGACAAACTTCTGATGGAACTCCTTACACTCGCTTCGGCTACGCGGCTGAATCCTACATGGAAGAAACCTTTAAACCCGATGGAATGGGAGAAGTCGTGGGAGCGATTACAGCCGAAACTGATTACACACCATTCGGTGCTTCCGCAGAAGACATGGAAGCAGAAGCCTTTGGAGGAGATTTAGCCTCTTTGAATGACTTTAACGGTGTCGAAAGCGTTAGAGTCGAAGCCCCACTCGGACACGGTGTAACCGAAAATCTGGGTGCAGAAGAAATGGACACTTACGGAGGACTTATGGGTGTGGCCGCCGCTTTCATTGGTGGAATGGCTTTCAGTCATTGGTCTAAAGGTAAAACAAGCGGGGATAACGCTCCTGATTCGGAAACCCCTTCTGAAGAATCAGATGACGCACCCCAAGCATAAGGGGGTTGAGTAATGGCATCAGTTTTTAGATACGCCATAAAACAAGTCGCTGGTGAAGCGGCTGAAACAAGTGCTACTACTGCCTTCCGCAAAAATATTATGGCCGATGCAATAGCGTCAATGGGTGATAAGCAACAGGCTCAAATTATTTCACAGGCTTTAAACTTGAGTGGTAATGCTAACATACCTAAAGCGTCTTTTCTTTCTGAAATAGACAACATTCCTGAAGAGGCCCTTGAAAAAAGTTTAGTTAAAACTGCTCAAACTAATCCTGATGAATTCGCAAAAGTAATGAAACAACTTCATTCTGGTGATGATGCAAGTCAAGTGGCTTTACGAAAGTTTTACAAGGCTAACCCTGACCTGCAAGTAAAGATAAAATCTGCTATCCCTAACGCTGACACTTTCTTCAGAAACCTAGATGAACTATCACCTGCTCAACGCAAGGCGGCCACAAAAAAAATGGCTGAACCTAATTTTGCTAAAGCCGATGGTGGCCGATTATGGTTTGGAAAAGTTTGGGATTCTATGACTGTTAAAAATCTGGAATCTGCGACAGGTGCGGCTAGAAATATTGGTGCGTTAGGTTTAACTGTTGGATTCTTATGGACAGTAATGAGTGTTATTAGTTTTCTATCAGGCAAAGATATGCTAGAAATATTTTCTGATTTCTTTGAGTTTGTAAAAAACCCCGCAGGAAGTTTATTTGATGGGGAAAAGGGAGATTGGACACTAACACCTCTAGGAAAAATGGCTTTTGGAACTGCGGCAGTATTTGGAATAGCAGTAACCGTTAAACTTTTTAATACCGTAAAAGGTGATTAAATGAGTTTCGGCAGTTCGCCATTCGACATCAATTCTACAACCTTAAAACCTAAACACTTTAACGCTATATTAACTCCTACTGTTACTTGCGGTGCGGGGCAAAGACGAAGTTGGAATTATCAATCGGGACAATATGAATGTGTGCGTGATGACGGTTTCCGATTCACTATGATAGAAGATGTGGAAACATGGGTCGGCTATTATCGGCAAAACATAATCAACAGAGTATCAGGTCAAGATGGTGATTTAACTTCTGCTCGCACTACTTACGGTGACAGAGAACTAGAAGATAACATTCCAGAAGATAGAATTCTTTTTCAACAGCAAACAAGTTTAACGCACTCAATTAGCGATGACCGCAGATTAGGAGATGTAACAGGGCAAACTCAAGAGCAGAGAGAATACGCTCTTTCCAGAGCAGGTATAGGAGAAGTCACTACTCGATGGTGGGACGCTATTGGAGAAGCGACATGGAGAAGAAACACGTTTGGTGATGACCCTTACGATAATCAAATGTTCAACGACAGCCAAATATCCTCAACACAGCCAATAGCCCTTAACATAGGTGAGATGGAAAATGCTCCTCGCACCTCTCAACCTACTCTATTTCAACGATACCAAGAAATTCAGGAAAGAGTTTTCCGTGAGCAACAAGATACTGCTTCATTTAATGAAAACGAAGGCTATGATTTTACTTACACTCCAGAAGAACAATCTGTGATAGACGAACAAACTGATGTGGAAGACTCTTACTATGACCGCGTAAGAGCATGGTATAGTGCTAACTACTCAGGCGTTCTTAATGAAGATGGAGATGTTAGAACTAATACAGGATATTACGAAGATGAAGAAGCAGATAGTTGGGTGGAAGGAGAATCTACATGGATTGGTGATGGTGAAGAACCTGTCTTTAGAGGCACAGGTGATGCACCTGAAGGTCGTGAAACCGCAGTTACAATGTGGCAATTCGATGTTCCTGCTGTGCAAACTGTTTGGTGTGGAGTAGGAGATTGTGATAATCCCGATTCTAACACTAGAAGACAACTTTGTTGGATGGGTTACGATGAATACTGTGATGGTGATGATAGTGAATCAATGACTGTTGATACTAGCGTAGCCTCAGACACTTCTTCCACACTCCAAAACCCCGATGATTCTCAGAACTTAACACCTGTTGACATAACAAGTAGTCAAACTTCTGATGGGGCTACTCAAGCAGGTCTTTACGGCATGGGTGGAACAAGTGGGTCAAGTGGAACAGGTGGAAACTATCACGGTTGTAGTGGCGTAAATGAAAGATATGATAGTCGCACCCAAGACTGTCAATGTGCTGATGGATTTAGTCGTGACCCGAATACAGGTAAATGTGTGGGTGGAAATCCTAATAAGCCTTTGATGAGTGTTCCTACTGCTAAACCGAAAGGGTTTTGGAACAAAGTCTGGGATGGATTAACAGGTGGCGTTTAAGCCTTATCTTCTGTGGTTTCCTTTTCAGCCTTAAGTTTATTAGCGTTTAAAATAGCCATCGCTTCTTTGTAACGGTTGCGAATAGTAACTTCAGTTATTTCTAACTCTCGCGCTATCTGCCTTTGAGTTCTTCTCTCATCACAATCAACACAAGCGATGTAAATACAAGCGGCTACTACACCAATAGGATTTCTCCCTTGATTCATACCACCGTCAAAACAAGTCTTCAACAAGTCTTGCGCTCGATTTTCTACTTTAAGTGACAAGTTTAAAGCAAAAATATACCTCTTAAGATATTGGTCAGGAGTAGTAGGTGGCATTCTCTTGAGTCTAACTATATTCTTCTTCAAAGTGTTATAGTTACGAGCAATCTCTTTTCTACCTGTTCTTGTTAAGTCTGCTATTTCATCTAGTGAACGTGGAACACCTCGGATTCTACAAGCCGTGTAAATAGAGGCCGCCACCATACCTTCAATACTACGACCTCTAATCAACTGCAAATCCACAGCATCACGATAAACATTAACTGCTTCTTGATGAACAGACTTAGTTAATCCACCTCTACTAATAACTCTTTCAATATCTCTAAGAGCAACTGCTAAGTTTCTTTCTTTGTTAGTGACAGTCTGTTGATTGATACGCTTGAGGATAAAGGACTTCTGCCTGTCTTTCCTGTTGGCTTCCATTGGATTAAAAGTAGTCCTTAAACCCTTATCCGCAAAAAGGTTACTTGCAGGTGCGCCGTAATGAGCGTTATCCACCGAAGGGTCTGTGGAACTGAATCTACGAGTAGGGGCAGACGGGTCAATCATACTAGATAGAATAAGCGTTCCACATTGATTGCAGGACACTTCACCTTTATTATCATTAACGTGAAAATCTTCTGCATTAGTGTTTCCACAAGTGCAAGTGTAGTTTTCAGCCTCTCCTACATCGGATATTTCTCTAGTCTCAGGAACAGGTTGTTCTTCTCCTCTGTTCCACATATTAGCGTTTGAATAAATGTTTCTTTCTTGTTCCATGCGTCTTACCTACTATACTTTAGTGGCTATAACCTATTTAAGCCTTGCGTTTGATTCATATCAAATGACCTGTTTTTCATCAGTTTTATTCCAAGAGCGATGCCAAATCACTAAAGACCACAACACTCCCGATAGAATCATAATTTGTCTGACCTGTGATTCCCCTATAAATCTATCCTGTCTCTGCGATGAGCATACATTCTTATAGTCAAACCCCTTCATAGTGGTGAGGATTTCCTATGGATTTAAATAAAAGTATCTCTGACAGTCTAAAATCTAACCCTGTGGAGAGTGCTAACAGAAGTATTGTTTCTGAATTAGGACAACAGTTTGATTTAGTTGCTAAACCTATTTTAAACTTAAGTCCACACCAACAAGTCGCTATGCGTCAAGTTAACTCTCGACTTCCTGCTCCTGTTATGCACTACGATGAAGTTAAACCTCTTCCAAATAAGAAATGGATTTTTCAAACATGGGAAGTTGAGTTTAAAGACGGTGTAATGACAGTAAGTGAAAGAGTTGAAAAACCCTTCTTAATAATATTCACCAAAACTGATAGTGAAGTCCGAAAGATTATCAAAGGTGGACACGTTCACCAAAGATTCTTGAACTTTATGACTGATGAAAGAAGAATGAGTAACGGGGCTAAGAATTTCTTTAGAACTGCTATGGTTCACCACGCTCATTCCCAAGATAAAATTAGACACACTAAAAGTCCTCTTGGAAAGACTGTTACTCAACCTGTTCACACTTCTTCTGATATGGTCACAGCAGTTGACCCAACAGGCTTAGTCAATACCGATATTTACGACACAGGTTTTGCTTGGGGACAATCAGTAGAATCTCTCCCAGATTTCTAAGACGCAAAGGTTTAAGAGTAAACCCTTCAAATTATTAGTATGCTCACTCCTTTGAAACCAATGGAGAATCCCACACCTACTTTTCTAGTGATGGATGATTTTTACGAAAATCCTTTAGAGGTTAGAGAGTGGTTACTGAAACAAGAATTTTCCCCAAGTTACATAGGCTGTCCCAGAACTAAATCTTACGCCACGCCAGAACTCAAAGAACACATTCAAAAGTTTATCGAGCCATTCTCAGGAAAAATAACCGAATGGTCTAATGCAGAAAATTATTTTAACGCTAACGGTTGTTTTCAATACTCTGTGGAATCCGATGATGATTGGATTCACGCTGATGACGATATAACAGATTGGGCAGGAGTTTTGTATCTAACACCCGATGCACCGTTAGACACAGGAACGGGATTGTTTCAATTCCATGATGGTTCACGTTTTGCTATGGAGTGTGCCGATAAAAAAACCGTCATGGCAGAAACTAGAAAAGAAGGGGTTTGGAAGCAGGTTGATAAAGTTGGAAATGTGTTCAATAGGTTAATTCTTTTCAACGCTCAACATTGGCATGGAGGATTGGGATATTTTGGCGATAGTTTAGAAAACAGTCGTTTGTTTCAACTGTTTTTCTTTTCCACTGAAAAAAATCTTACTGATAACATTAAGCGTAAAATTAAAAGTGAACCTGATATTGAACAAATTAAATCAGAAATCACTCGAAGACAACCGTTTGCTATGCAAATAGAGGTGCAAGGAGTCCCAACCCAACATGAAGGTCAAATAGGTGTAAGTGTGATAAATGGTCAAGAGATAAACTACGGTTATCATCCTTTAAACCTCTGGGAGTCAATACACCGTCCTTTGATTAAGGATATAGGAGGTAAGAAAATATTAGATGTGGGCTGTAATGCAGGATTCTTCAGTTTTGAACTCGCCAAAAGGGGTGCAGATGTTTTAGGGGTGGACGTTAATCAAATTGAAAGAGTTTTCAATAAAGATTGTCTGCCGTTACAGCAAGCCGAATGGCTAGAATCACAATTACAAACGGGGGCAAAGTTTAAAGAAATGAATTTCATGGATTGTGACGAGTCTGAACCTTACGATAAGATACTCTTTTTAGGTGTTTACTATCATTTAACAGACCCCTCGCGAGGATTAGCCAAATTGAATCGTTTGTTAAAAACGGGTGGTGAACTTTATGTGGAATGTGAAACTCATCCTACTGAAACCAAATACTACCCTGATGATACTCCTTACCGTTTAGACGCTTCTAACTTCTTGATTCCAACCCCTACTTACCTTAACGCGGATATGCAGAGAAATGGTTTTGAGATTGTTGAAGTTTTCCGAACTAAAGATGTTTGTTGTGGAAATCGCTACGCTTTCCGAGCCGTTAAGGTTTCAGATGACCCTCAACCTCGAAACACCTTTGAAGGGGTTGAAAAACCCCTTATTCAAACACACAACTCTTCACCCCGCAAAAGTTACACTTTACAAACTAAGTTAGACCAATTGACTCGTCAGATGCTTCATCCAGATGTTTCTGAAGAAGAAATGCGCCGACTGAAACAAGAGATAGAAAATCGAGGCCCGTTCCACCATAGAATCAACATAAAGGGAGTATATACAAAGGCACACGACAACCACCCTGAAACTTTGTGGCGTTCTCTACAACCCCTACTCCCTGAAATGCAAGGAAAAAATGTCTTAGATATTGGTTGTAATGCTGGATTCTTTAGTTTTGAACTCGCTAAACTCGGCGCAGATGTTTTAGGTATTGATAACAATCAAGGACTTGAATACGACCAAAACCACGCTCACATGAGTGGGGGTGTTGATACTCGTAAATACGGAAATTGGATTACGCAAGCCGAATGGATAGAATCAGAATTAAAAACAGGTGCTAAATTTCAAACTCAAGATTTCTATGATTGTGATGATTACGGTGTTTACGATACTATTCTTTTCTTAGGAGTTTATTATCATTTGAAAAAACCTTCGGATGGATTACGACACCTTAACAAACTAATGAAGATGGGTGGTGAAATCTACTTGGAAAGTGAAAGCAACAGGCACACTACGACATATTATCCAGAAGGGGTAAAATATTTAGAAGATGCTTCTGTTTTCTTAGTTGCTACCCCTGAACACATCATCCAAGATTTAGAGGCCAACGGTTTTACTGTTTCGGAAAATACTATTAGTCAAATTGGTGGGAAAAATCGTATTAGAGTTTTAATTAAGGCTGTCAAAACTAAAGAGATGCCTATTTATTGAGATGATATAATGGCTCTCGTATCACATAAATACCAATTCATCTATTTGAAAAATTACAAAGTCGCTGGAACTTCAGTTGAAGAATTATTTAGTCAATATTGTGTGAATCCAGACCATTCTTTCAAATACGAAACTTCCTTGAGTTGCGATAAAGGGTATCTGGATGGTGTTAAAATCGAACTTGATTCCACAGGGGATGAGTATTACGATAGAGAATATGGAATTGTCGGAAGAACAAATGGGTTAGGAAATGACGCTTTCAGAGGTCACTCAAATGCTACGATAATTAAAAAGTATTTCGCAGAACATGAAGATTTAGGTGTGGGAAAATTTGACGAATACTTGAAATTTTGCGTAGTGAGGAATCCCTATGATAAGATGGTGTCCTTGTATCATTGGCAGACGCAACACCCTTTAGGGCAGGATATTTACCACAATATCACTTTCAAGGAGTTCTGCAAGAAGACTGAGTTGAAAAATTTGGAGGCGGTTCATGGTATTGATGGGAAAAGTGTGTGTGATTATTTCATTAGGTATGAACACTTACAAGAAGACATAGTTAGGTTATGTGAACTCTTGAATTTACCAGATTATGACATTACAACTTTGCCTCACCATAAATCAGGGATTAGACCTTCTGGGAAACATTATCGAGAATACTACGATAAAGAAACTCAAAACATCGTATATGAGAAACATCAAGACGAATTTGAATTATTCGGATATGAATTTTAACGAAGATACTTTCAAATAGCAAAACCCCTTATAGAAGTTAGAGGGTTATTGATGGCGACTTCTAAGACAAGGCAACTTACTCTGAGGAAAACACTTCCTATTACTAGAGGAACGAAGAAGGAATATGATGTGGTATTAGAAAAAATGGCTCAGTTAGGCCCGTTTTATCACAGTATAAAAGTAAAGGGTATTTACACCACAGGCATTCACGACCATCCCACTCCTATCTGGAATCTTTTGTATGACCACATACCCTTAGACGTAAGTGAAAAGAAATGTTTAGACATTGGATGTAATTCTGGTTTCTATTCTCTAATATTAGCCCATAATGGTGCAGAAGTATTAGGCATTGATAATAATCAAGCGGGTCTGGATGTCGTGGCTCAAGCCGAATGGTTAGAATCCCAACTAAAAACAGGAGCAAAATTTAAAAATAAGGATATGATGGAATTATCTGATTCACACAACAATAGTTATGATTTAGTGATGTGCTTAGGGGTTTACCACCATTTACCCGACACCGACTCTGCTCTGCAAAAAATAAATAAAATGATGAAGAAAGACGCTCTTTTGTTTTTCGGCTCGGTGACTAATCGTTACGGGCCAAGTGAATACTATGCCGAAGATTCGGCTGAGTTTGCTAATGACCCTACTTGTTATCGTATCGCTACACCTGAAGACATTTTAGAAGACTTGGAAGAAAACGGCTTTACTATGCTGGAAGAAATTTTAATAAATTCTTCAGTTTTCTATGGAGTATTCCAAAAGACAAAAACTACAAGAAAGAAAACCTCTCGGTTTACTGAAGATAAAATAGCAGAAATGGTGGCGGCTAAAAAGAAGGTTGGAAAAACTACTAAAAAAACCTCCAAAAGTAAAAAAGGTGAGTGATTAAATGACTGATTCCAAATTAAGCCCTTCTGGATTGTGTTGTAGTCCACACCTAGTAAATGAAACTCTCGGCCCACACGGAACAGAGCAACCTGAAACGGTTACACTAGATTTAAAAACTAATGATTCGGATAAAGGGGTAGTTATTTTTAAAGACGAGTTATCCTATTCGGATAAGTTACTTCTAGCAGGGGCTTCTGTTGTCATGGTGTATGGATTGTATTTTACCATCAAAAATGTTGACTTAAACTGAGTAGTTTAATAAAGCATCTGACCTACTTTAAACTATGGAATATCCTTACTTAGTTTCAGTTTTACTACCTACGCGGGCAAGACCTGAGTTAATGCTCCAATCTATTACCAGCATTATCGAGAAGGCTCGCCACCCTGAAAAAGTGCAAATTTTATTAAAAATTGACAATGATGATATGGAATCTTACGTTGACTATTACTCTGAAATAGAAAAAATAACTCCTCATTACAAAGTTATTTATTCTCCGCGTGGTTTGGGTTATGGAGACTTACACACTCATGTCAATGATTTGTGTGCCATAGCAGATGGTGAGTATCTTTTTTTGTGGAATGATGATGCCGAATTATTGACTGTTGAATGGGATAAAATAATGGAAGAACACAGTCAAGGCTTACACGGCACTCCGATAGCAGTTATCCAAATAGATGACACAGCAGGATGGAAATTTGGATTCCCTTTCGTCCATCGAGAGATTTACCGAGCCATAGGTCATTTTTCTCTCAACGCTCACAACGATACTTGGATGCACATGGTTGCTGAAGCGGCGGGAGTTGAAAGGATGGAATGGAGAATATTAACAAATCATTATAGATATGATTTATCCGCAGACCCTAAAATGGTAGATGAAACTTACACAGATATTTGGAATGAACAATATGGTGGCTATCATCAAACCCATCAGTTATTAATGACTCCTGAACAAACTGAGTTAAGACGACAGGATAGTTTAAAGATAAGAAACTTATTAGATAGAATGTAGGCGAATAAAATGGCAAGAGACAACAGTAGTTATAACGTAGGTTTTGTAGGATTGGGTAAACTTGGATTGCCCGTTGCTTTAGCGGTTGAAACTAAAGGACACAAAGTAGCAGGTATAGATATTGATGAAAAAACTTTAAACATGATTAAAACGAAAAGTCTAATAGAACCTAATGGAGCGTTAGCCGAAGGTTACGAACCTCAAGCCGCAGAGTTACTTTATAATTCCGAATTAGAAATTATGGATTTGCCTGAATTAGTTGCTTTTTCCGATATAATTTTCGTTCCTATCCAAACCCCTCACGACCCTTTGTATGAAGGTGTCACCAGATTGCCTGAAACTAGAGTAGATTTTGATTACACATGGCTCAGAGAAGGAATGGCTGAATTAGCCGCCGTTATAGAGCAACAAGACGAAGATAAGGTCGTTATTATAATATCAACAGTATTACCTGAAACTATCGAAAGGGAAATTAAACCTGTTTTAAATGATAAAGTTAAACTCTGTTACAATCCTTTTTTTATTGCTATGGGAACTGTTATTCCAGATTTCTTAAACCCAGAGTTTGTTTTGTTTGGTGTGGATGATGATTACGCGGCTCAAGTCGCTGAAGATTTTTACACCACAATACATGACAGCCCCTTCTTCCACACCGATTTAAAATCTGCTGAGTTAATTAAGGTCGCTTACAACACTTACATTGGGATGAAAATAGTTTTCGCTAATACTATGATGGAAATATGTCATCATACGGGTGCTAATGTAGATGCGGTTACCGAAGCGATGGGATTAGCCCACAGTCGTTTAATGTCTAACAACTATCTTTCAGGGGGTATGGGTGATGGCGGAGGTTGTCATCCAAGAGATAATATCGCTATGTCGTGGCTGGCTAATGAGTTAAACTTATCTCATAATTTCTTTGACGATTTAATGCGGGCAAGAGAACACCAAACCGAGTGGCTGGCTGATTTAATAGAAGCAGAACATAAACTCGCGCCCGAATTACCTGTTATTTTGATGGGGCGCAGTTTTAAACCTGAAACTAAACTAACAGTCGGAAGCCCTGCTGTCCTTTTAGAGAACATCCTAAAAGAGCGAGGCATTATCCCAGAGTCTTACGACCCGTTCCTACGAGAACCTGATACTGTTTGGTTCACACCTAAAGCCTTGTATTTCATTTCCACTAAACACCTCGCCTTTAAACACCTTACTTTTCCTGAAGGTTCAGTAGTTTTAGACCCTCATCGTTACATCACTAAAAAACAACCTGAAAGTGTCAAAATAATCTATATTGGCAGGGAAAATTAATCCGAATCCTAATATAGTGGTTGCCTGTAATAATTGTCAAGGTGACATGATGAAATGCCCAAACTGTGAGAGATTCTTTTCCCACACTCCACATCTAACTATGTTTTGTTGTGAAAAATGTTACACCAATTACGTTGAGTGAGCCAAATGAATGACTACTCTATTCGTAACATTGAAAACCTTTTTATTTTAATTAACTCTCGTCCTCGCGTGGGGACTGTCACAGAGGGGTTAAAATGCCAATATTAAAAAATCAAGAAATCAAATGCTTAAATTGCCAAGATGTTTTGCGGGCTGTCATGGGGCAACGAGAAACTTTAGTTTGCCAATGTGAAGCCGTTAAAGTTAATGTTTTTTCTAATTACATATCTACGGAAACTAAAACTGATGCTTACGAAATGGGTGAAATAGTAGAGGTAGAAAGTTCTTACATACCTTTAATTCCAAACCCTGCGGATAGACCCTTAAACGAGGATAAGATGAGTAGAGTGTCTTGGCTTTTGGTGGAAACTAAAAAAAGGGTGAGTGACCTTGAGTGGGAGATACAGCGATTGATAGAGTTGGTTGAAGAACTTAGGTGATAGTATGAGTGATGTAGATATACTTTTAGGGTTTGGTTTAGTTGTCTTGTTTATGCACAATATAATTTTGCATCGTAATTTAAAGGTTCTTCATTATAATTTAAAGCGAATGCAGGATGAAATGGGGCGGCTTCAAACGGGTGTGGTTGATTTAGATACGAGGGCTACTCACCTTAAAGTGTGGAGTTTCAAAGTTCATCAATGGCTGACAGATTTAGGGGGTAAGAAAGGTGAATGATGTAAACAGTCGAAAAATATGGGTCGCTATTCAGACAGGAGGGGATTTTTTAGAGGGTAAATTACCTGCGTCACCTCGACACCCAAAAGGTAGAAATCCTTACGCTCATTTAGCCAAGTGCATTAAGTCTAAATACAATACGTCCTACAAAGAGTTATCTGACGATAAGGTAGATGAGGTTATGGTTTTCATTGATTATTTAGTTCAGAATCCTTTTTAGGGTGATTAGATGGATGGTGCTTTGATAGAATCTATTATGGCTTTTGTCGCCGTTTTTTCCCTTAGTTCTTGGATTCCCCAAATTGCGCGTATGATAGAAAGAAAACAGACTGATGATTTCAGTTTATGGACTACTGTTATACTTTTAATTTGTAATGGCTCATGGTTACTTTACGCTTTTTACATTGATAGTATTAGTTTCTTAATTCAACAAACATTAACTGTTGTTATGTTGTTGTGGTTTGGCTCTTTAATAATTAAGTATAGAACGACCCCTTTATTTTTTAAACGAAAGGTGTCACCATGAGTGTAGTTTTATACGAGCCGCCTGTGGTCGGTATAATCGGATTAGGGCATCTAGGTAGAGCCTTACTAGAAGGCATAGTTACTCACACTTATCATACTGTTAAAGCCTCAGACGTAAGACCTGTCGAATTGATTAAACCTATTTTTTCTAGGATTGAAGTTACACAAGATAATAACAAGTTAGCCGAGCAAGTAGAAGTTCTTATTCTAGCAGTAAGACCTCAAGATATGGAAGAAGTTTTAGATGAAATTAAACAGTTTACAGGCTTGTTAATTACTTTCGCCGCAGGATTACCTTTAGATTACTACACTCAGCGCGTTCCAGAGGCTACTGTTATTAGAGCCATGACTAATTTATCTGTGGCTTACGGGCAAGGAATGACGGCTTGGGTTACGACTACTGACACTCCTCCAGAACAAGTTTTTCTGGCTCAAGCATTATTTTCTGATTTAGGTTATTGTATTCAGTTTAAACAGGATGATGAATCTCATCTGGATGTTGTCACGGCTTTATCAGGCTCAGGAATCGCTTATTTGGCTCAAGTCTTCAATAGTATGAAAGTTGTTGGAACAGAGCAAGGTTTATCCGAAAAAGATGCGGAATCAACTGTCTTAGAAACTGTTAAGGGTTTATTAGCCTTATATCACAATACGGATTTAAGTTTAAAAGAAATAGTTTCTAGTGTCACATCTAAAGGTGGGACAACAGAAGCAGGATTAGAAACAATGAGGGAACAAGGTTTGGAAACGGCTTTGAAAAGAGGGTTAGAAGACACTATTTCTAAATGTAAAGACTTATCGGACTATTGAATAGGCGATAATTCTAGGGCTAAGGTTCTTATAGTCGTGCAGATGAATAGGGTCAAGTGATTAAGATGGTTATTCAAGAGTCCATAGACACAGTTGAAGAAGGCGCAAGAGAATTGGCATCAGTCCCAATGCTTTTAGGCGTTGCGGCTGTTTTGTCATCGGGGGCAGTAATATCCTCTTATATGGGGTTATTTGGTAGCCGTTCACAGTTAGTGAGAAATATCGGACTCGGTGTATTCGCATCTGCCTTAGTAGGATATGCGGCTCGCGGAGATGGAATGTTTGAAGGTGAAATGAGTAGAGGTGTTCAAGCGTTTAGCGGAACTCTCGGATTACTTTCTTTCGCACAGTTAATCCGCAACATTCGCTCTGATGGATTCATGGCAGAAGGCGACCCTTCAGACTTAGTATTCCCAACAGGAGATGGTTCAGTTATTGGACAAACTACTATGACTACTACCACAGACCCATTAGGACAGCAAGCAGGGGCTTCTACTCCTAACAATCTATTACAAGACCAACTTGACTACCGCCGTGAATACGAGGTTGTAGATTACAGAGACTTAGGCCAATACAATCCTCTTGACAGTCACAGAGCAGATATAGGTCACGCACCTCCTGTATGGATGGCCGAGACAGTTCCAACAATTACACAAAACCCTATGGTGGTTGACGCTTCTAATCTTGATGTAACAGGAAAGTCTGCTGATGTTTTCAACACATGGATTCTTCCAACTGTTATGAGAAACAGCGCAGGTAATAGTGGTCGTGGAGTTATTCAGAACTTTGGTGCAGAACACGGTCGCAAGGGCAACCACGTTCAAGGTGCAGTTGGCTACGGTTCAATAATGGGTCAGTAAGATTACTTACTCCTGATTTAACTTTTAAGTTCACAGGTTTGATTTGAATGACTGCGGTGGACACTTTACCTGTTATTATAGTAGTGGGAATATTTGTATTGTTTACAGGTAATCTTCTTTTAGAATACTTAAGATGCCGATTTAGATAGAAGTTAATAGGGTTCGGTGGCTAATAATCACAGTTTTCACCGTGACTTACACCATTTAACACTTTCCCTCAAAATGCAAGACTTAATATAGTCCAAAAAGTTGTCATTAGTTGTCTCTCAGTAAAACGAGGGGCAAAACCAAAAAAAAAATAAATGGAGATGAAAAATATGGCAATGAGAAGTCAGATATATGAATGGACTAACCTAGCCCCTGGAGGCACAGGAAGCACCCTAAGTCGAGCAACCACAGATGAGTCTGTGGCAATGACATTAGGACAGCAAGTTTCGGTGTTCACAGGTGGTGTAGGTTACAACATAACGAAGCCCGCAGAAACGACCGCCACGCAGTTTGTAGTAATAGAAGACATAGCGTGTTCCCCTGATGACACCACTAACAAAGGTGGAGATGTTCAAATCAGGATTAACACGACAGATTACTTCCAAAACCCAGACGTTACCCAAATGTCAGGAGTTTCGGGAACTGCAAGCCCATACCCAAGAGGTATTAGCGATGGAACTAACAACTTGTTAAAGTCCTTCGATTTATACCCTGATGTGTATGTGCTACCAGGACAAGTATGGGATGTTTTGTTCACAGCGAACACAGCACTCGTAACTGTCACTACCGCAGATGTTGTTGCGGCCTTTATCAAATACACTTTGTATGATGGCCCAGACGCATTAATCGCTAACAAACTATTAGAGTTAGGAATTACTGTAAACCCAGCAAACGTGGATTGGTATAAGAGAACTCTTATCGAACAACAATCTGGAGGGATGATGTAAGATGGCAATGCGAAGTCAAATCTATCAATACCTAGCAACAGCAGACAGCACTAGCCAAGCGAGTATTTTCGTTGGCGGTCTAGGTAACAACATCACTAAGCCAGCAGAAACAACTGCTACTCAGTTCGTTGTTATCGAGCAAGTTGCTTCAACAGCATCAACACCTATTACTTTGATGTCAACAGGTATGGGTGCATTCACTCAAATCAGAATCAACACAACTGATTACTTCCTGAACCCTGATAACCGTCCTAACGATGGTGTGCCTGGAACTGCAAGTCCTTACCCAAGAAGCGTTCAATTCCAGCCTTCATTCAATCTATACCCAGATGTTTACGTCCTACCTGGACAAGTTTGGGATGTTTTGATTAGAGTGACAGCAGGTGGAACTAACGCCGCAACCTCTTTCCCAGAGGCATTCGTAAAATACACACTTTACGATGGCCCAGATGCGCTAATCGCTAACAAACTGCTAGAACTTGGAATATCTGTATCACCTGCTAACGTAGATTGGTATAAGAGAAGCCTAATCTCAGCACAGTCAGCACCACCAGCACCAGCAATGGATTAAGTTCCGTTAAAAGTGCAAGGTCAGAAAACATAAAGGCACAGGTGGGG